>Ga0209284_10000058_pt1 | contig 148664 bp, 128 predicted proteins | sample FRY03_FD_187211 | JGI IMG/M metagenome (GOLD analysis project Ga0209284, IMG submission 187211) | Freshwater microbial communities from Lake Fryxell liftoff mats and glacier meltwater in Antarctica - FRY-03 (SPAdes) (version 2) | ecosystem: Environmental > Aquatic > Freshwater > Ice > Glacier...
GGATTGGATGCCTACGCCAGTGACCTGAACCCCGTGGCGGTGCTGATCAACAAGGCCATGATCGAAATTCCTCCGAAGTTCGCTGGACGCCCGCCGGTCAATCCGGAGTCACGAAAACAAAAGACGCTGACGGAACGCGAATGGAAGGGAGCGGAGGGGTTGGCAGAAGACGTGCGGTATTACGGGAAGTGGATGCGGGACGAGGCGTTCAAGCGGATCGGGCATCTGTATCCGCAGGTCGAGATCACCGACGACATGGTGGCCGAGCGTCCGGACCTGGAGCCGTATCGAGGCAAGAAGCTGACGGTAATTGCGTGGCTGTGGGCACGAACAGTGAAGAGTCCCAACCCGGCGTTCTCGCATGTCGATGTCCCACTCGCGAATACGTTCGTGCTAAGCAGCAAGCAGGGCAAGGAAGTCTATGTGGAGCCTGCAATTGAAGGAGGTGATTACACATTTCGTGTGAAGGTAGGAAAACCAGATGGTGCTGCGATGGCTGGGACAAAAGCAGGGCGGGGGATCTTTCAGTGCCTTATGTCCAAATCCCCAATTGACGCTGCAACCATTCGCGAGTCTGGAAAGTCGCATCGCATTGGAATTCGGTTGCTGGCAGTCGTCGCCGCGGGAGATGGTGGTAAGATTTTTCTGTCTCCTGGACATACTCATGAGCTGACCGCGCGGTCCGCAAAACCCGACTGGCAGCCGGATGCAGAATTCTTTCAGCAAGCCTTGGGATTTCGGATCGGAAACTATGGCTTAACAAAGTGGAGTGACCTGTTTACTAAGCGACAATTGACAGCGTTATCTACTTTCTCAGGACTCGTAACGGAGGTGGCAAACAGAGTTCGTTCGGATTCGATGGTCGTCCATGGTGGAGCGGGAGATATTGATATCGACCTTCCTACAGACGATGCGAATGCTTATTCAGATGCAATCGCTCTGTATTTGGGATTGGCAATTGGTCGGGCAGCTGACTACTGGAGCGGCAACGCTACATGGGAACCTAGCGGCGGATTTATTGGTCATACTTTCACGAAGCACGCGGTACCCATGGTTTGGGATTTTGCGGAGTCCAATCCATTTAGTGACGCCAGCGGCAACTGGATGGACACTGCTTTGCAGTGGATCCCCCGAGTAATTGAAATGTTGCCAGCCTACGGTAATGGGATTGCTTGCCAGGCAGCTGCACAACACCAGCAGTTGTCGGCGGGGCGATTCGTTTCAACTGATCCGCCATACTATGATAATGTTGGATACGCCGATCTCTCTGACTATTTTTACGTGTGGCTCCGGAGAACACTGCGTCATGTGTATCCTGATATACTCGCGACGATCACTGTCCCCAAAGAAGATGAACTAGTAGCTACGCCCGCTCGGCACGGCGGCCGTGAAAATGCAGAGTCATTTTTTCTCAATGGCATGACCAACGTATTACGGCGAGTTTCAGCGCAAGCTCATCCGAGTGCTCCAGTAACTATTTACTACGCATTCAAGCAAGCGGACTCAGAGGCTACTGGTGTGCACAGCACCGGTTGGGAGACTTTCCTTGAGGCAGTCTTTCAGTCTGGTTTTGCGCTCACAGGAACATGGCCCGTAAGGACCGAACGTCCGGGTCGAACGCGCGATATTGGGTCGAACGCGCTCGCGTCATCCATCGTCCTTGTTTGCCGCCCTCGTTCCACGGATACAGTAAGCATCTCCCGACGTCAATTTATCCGCGACCTTAACGCTGCTTTGCCGCTGGCGCTCGATGCGATGACGCGTGAGAGCGAAGGGCTGCACTCCCCGGTCGCACCGGTTGACCTTTCACAAGCTATCATCGGGCCGGGAATGGCGGTGTTCTCAAAATACAGCGCGGTGCTCGAAGCGGACGGTTCGCCCATGTCCGTTCGTACGGCATTGCAACTCATCAACCGATTCCTTGCCGAAGACGACTTTGATGCCGACACACAATTCTGCCTGCATTGGTTTGAACAGTACAAGTGGGAGTCGGGCAAATTTGGCGAGGCGGACGTGCTGGCTCGTGCCAAAGGGACCAGCGTCGATGGCGTCAAGCAAGCAGGCGTGCTGTCATCAGCCAGCGGTAATGTGCGCTTGTTGAAATGGTCAGAGTACCCCGCAGACTGGAACCCAGCCAACGATTCCCGCCTTCCGGTCTGGGAAACTCTGCACCAACTGATTCGTGTCTTCAGTACGGAAGGCGAATCCAAAGCCGGATCCGTCCTCGCTGCAGTACAATCACAAACCGAAGCCGCTCGGCAACTTGCGTACCGACTCTACACACTCTGCGAACGAGCCAACCTCGCCGAAGACGCCCGAGCTTACAACGAATTGATCACGTCATGGTCCGGCATTGAATCCGCCGCCGCCAAAGAACCATCCGCCACCCAACGCACACTGTTTGAGTAGAAAGGAAAGTCACGTATGGATTTGTTTACTGACCAACAAGACACTTACGCCTCGACTACAGACGAGACTGTTAAACTGACAGATGAAACAGTTCGGTGGCGCGCTCGCGATGCCACGTTTCTTGCTGGAAAATGGGACGCCTTATCCAAACGGATACCTTCCTTTTCCGTCGAGGATTTCAAGGCAACCGCCGAAGGCCCCGCCAATCCGCACATCCGCACTGTGGTTAGACTACCGGTGTCCGTGACGGAGCAGAGGATACCTGTTGGGGTCGTGTCAAACAGTTACCAGTTAGCGCAACATGTAGACGTGGTGGAGATGTGTCTGAGAGGGATTCGAGCACATGACATTGATCCAAGTGAGCTGCATTGTGAAGTGGGGCTCACATCGCTGGGCGAGTGGATGAATTTTCGCGCCTATTTTCCCGATAAGTATTCCCACAATCCGGTGGATACGAACAAGTTGAAGTTACGGCTTGAGTGCTTCAATTCAGTGGATGGCTCAAGCCGTTTGGTGATCTTGTTCGGTTGGTACCGCCTTATCTGTACCAATGGACTGATCATCGGGGAGACCAAGGCAGCATTGCGAGATATTCATGATGAGCACTTGAACTTGAGCGTGATCCCTAAAATCATCTCAGAGGGATTGAAGAAAGTTAAGGCTGATCTTGTGCGCCTTGGTCGATGGGAGAGTTCTACAATCGACTTTACGACGTTTGAAGATTGGATTGATAGCCACTTGGCTGAGCGCTGGGGCAAGAAGGCCGCCTGCCGTGCATTGCACATTTGCCTGAGCGGGGAGGACGTGGAATTGTTGGATCTGTTCGCTGGCGGCAAACCAAGTGAAAAGCCAGTCAAGTTTCTTCGTGCTGTTCCTGGCGCCGCACAGCCCGCGGAAAATCTTTACGACGTCTGTCAGGCGCTTTCATGGATTGCAACTCAACGAAATAGCGCGGACGAACGCCTGGAATGGCAGGGGCATATTCCGGGACTCATCGAGAACCTGCGGTGCCATTTGAAAGCTGCGTAATTTAATTGGAAAACAATTTATGACCATAAGACCATGGCGAGAAATTGCCGTACCGCATCGCGACGTGTTGGAAGGAACCTTTCAGCAGTCAGAGTTTGCTGCTGACATCACAGCCGTGCATTCCGGTAAGGCGACGGCTGAATATCAGGATCCTGCCGCATTCTTTGACCGGACGTACATCACGGAAGGCATGCGACTTCTGCTGACTCAGGTCGCTCAGCGACTGGCAGGCAATGGCGGTGAGCCGGTAATTCAGCTTCAAACTGCTTTCGGGGGGGGAAAGACGCATACTATGCTGGCGGTTTATCACCTAGCAACTCGCATGTGCTCGCTGGATGAACTGCCCGGGATTCCGTCTTTGCTGGACCAAGCGGGACTGATGGATGTCCCCAAATCGCGAGTCGCCGTGATCGACGGGACAAATCTGTCGCCAGGACAACCGTGGAAACATGGAAAGAAATCCATCAACACGCTCTGGGGCGAACTTGGATGGCAACTCGGCGGCGAACCCGGTTACAAGCTGCTGAAAGAATCGGACGAAAACGGCACGTCACCGGGAAAAGAAATCCTCCGACAGTTGCTGGAAGACTGCTCACCCTGCGTCATCTTGATCGACGAGCTGGTGGCCTACATTCGACAGTTTGCTGAGTCCAAACCGCTCAGTGGCGGCAGTTACGATTCCAACCTGTCATTCATTCAGTCGCTGACGGAAGCCGTCAAATTGGTCCCAAACGCCATCCTGCTGGCATCGTTGCCGGAATCAGAATTGGAAGCTGGCAGCCAACGCGGTGCGGCTGCTCTACGAGCCCTCGAAAAGACGTTTGGTCGGGTCCAGGCCTTGTGGAGACCAGTCGCCACAGAAGAAGCCTTTGAAATTGTCAGGCGGCGATTGTTTGAACCAGTCCGCGATGAAAAGACTCGGGCTGCCGTTTGCCGAGCCTTCGCGGACACCTACGTGGCAGAAGGTTCTAAACTTCCGTCGGAGACGCAGGAGGGCCATTACTACGATCGATTGGTTCAGGCGTATCCGATTCACCCCGAAGTATTCGACCGCCTTTACGAAGACTGGACGACTATCGATGGTTTTCAGCGAACGCGCGGCGTGCTGAAGCTGATGGCCAAGGTGATCTTCCGCCTGTGGAAGGATGACAATAAGGATTTACTCATCATGCCTGGCAGTCTGCCATTGCACGATGGCAGCTCGCGAAATGAATTGACCTATTACCTACCGGCTGGTTGGGATGCCGTCATTGAAAAGGATATTGATGGAGACCGAGCCGAAACGACGGATCTCGAAAATCGCGAACCTCGATTTGGCCAGGTCAACGCCGCTCGACGAGTGGCCCGCACTTTGTTTCTGGGAAGTGCCCCGTCTTCAGTGGCCGGTAAGGCTGGAATTCGAGGATTGGATCGTGCTCGTGTTCTTTTGGGCTGTATTCAGCCTGGTCAAACCACCGCGATCTACGCGGATGCATTGAATCGGCTGGCAGACAGATTGCATTATTTGAACAGCTCCGGCGACAAAGCTCAGGACGCAACCCGCTTCTGGTTCGATACCCGAGCGAACCTGCGGCGCGAAATGGAAGACCGGAAACGGAGGTTCGACGATGGGACAGATGTTCGTGGAAAAATAGCCGATGCTCTGAAGAAAATGATCGGCAACGGCGGCTGCTTCGACGGGGTCCACACCTATACGCCGCACAGCGATGTGCCGGATGACAGTGCCCTGCGGCTCGTTGTGTTGCCTCCCGAGCAGTGGTATTCGCGAGATGAAAACCGAACGGCCAATCAGGTAGTGCTGGAATACGTTCGTAACAACGGCACCAAACCACGTCATCGGGGCAACCGGCTGGTTTTCCTCGCTCCCGACATGGCAGTACTCAGTCGGCTCCGCGACGTGGCTCGAACGGCTCTTGCATGGAAATCCATCGTTGACGACGTAAAGGAAGGGCGACTTAACATCGACCTGCTGCAGCAAAAGCAGGCTCAAAAAGAGCTGGATAGCGCAGACGAAGTTGTGCCGCGTGCAGCTCGCGAGTGTTACAAGTGGCTGCTGTGCCCTGTGCAGCATACTGCGACGGATCCGGTACCCGTCGTGGAAGCATTTCCTCTGTCATCTGGCGGTGGTTCCGCGTCCGCTGAAATTGAACGAGTCTGCATCGACAACGAATTGGTCATCACAACCTGGGCGGCAGTTCATCTGAAAGCCAAGCTGAAAGAGCTGTACTGGAAAGACGGCAAGCCAGCCGCCGGAGCGCTCACATTCTGGGAAGACACGCTGCGATATCTCTACATGCCGCGATTGAAGAACAGGGATACACTGGCCCAGGCCATCCGGGCCGGTGCCGGTTCGAGCGACTTTTTCGGCACCGCCTACGGCCAGACCGGCGACAAGTTCGATGGCTTCCACATCGGAGAATCCAGCGTCCAACTCGACGACACGCTGCTGCTGATCGAACCCGACGCCGCCAAAGCTTACCAGGCAAGCATCACAAAACCCGTCATCACCGATCCGCCACCCGGCACTGATCCGATTCCTCCCGGTCCAACGCCACCCGGCCCCGGCCCGGTCCCGCCAGGACCGACGCCACCACCGCCTGCGGCAAAGCCCAAAACCTTTCACGGCTCGATTCAGATTCCACTGGCAACGGCCAAAATGCGTCTCGTTCAAGTCGCCGATGAGATCATCACCCTCCTCACCAGCGACCCCAACGCCACGCTCAACATCACAGTCGAAATCAACGCCGAATTCCCCAACGGTGTCTCCGACCAAATCAAACGCGCCGTCACCGAAAACGCGACGGCACTGGGCTTCAAAACGAAGGCATGGGAGTAACAGGGCGATGTTGAAAGTGGGAACACAGTTTGCTGGTGTGATCAATCAGTTAGTTCAAGAAGTTGAAGCACTGCGTGCTTCAATCGGACAATTGATGGAGACTATCTCGTTCCATCGCCGTTTCAACGATTTCCTGCTTGGGCGCTTTCTCGAAGAGAGCGGCGAGCTCGTGGAAGAGGAACCCGATGGCGTCAAAAGCTACAAGGTCGGTCCGGCTCATTTTGGCAAGTTGAAAAGGCTGGAAAGGCGGTTGACGAGTTCAGCGGTAGCGGAATCGCTTCTACCAGGCAGCCTGCTGATCACGTTGGTCAGTAGGTATGACGCATTTCTAGGACGGTTGATTCGCACGATGTTGCTTACTCGGCCAGAATTACTGAAGTCATCCGAGCGAACATTAACGCTCAGTAATCTACTTGAGCTTGGCAACTATGAGGGCGCGAAAGACTACCTGGTAGAAAAGGAGATTGAATCTGTACTTCGAAAAAGCCATACGGATCATTTTGGGTGGCTCGAAAGTAAACTCGATATGCACCTCCGAAAGGAGCTTTCGTCTTGGCCGAGGTTTGTCGAGTTAGCTGAGCGCCGCAACTTACTGGTGCATTGTGATGGTGTCGTCTCGCACCAGTATCTAGCGAACTGCAAGGAGAATTCAGTCGAGTTGGAGGCATGTTCGGTCGGTGACAAACTTGGGGTCCCGCCGGCATATTTCAAGGCAGCATGTGATTGTATCCTTGAAATCGCCGCAAAACTCACGCACGTTATTTGGAGAAAGCTTTGTCCCAACGATCGTGAAGGCGCTGACGATGCGCTTAACTATTCATGTATTGAACTGCTCATGCACGAAAATTTTGCACTGGCACACGAGCTCCTCAAGTTTGCACACGCGACGCTAAAAAAGCATGCATCGGAACGCCACCGATTAATGTGTCTGGTTAACTTAGCGCAGTCGAGCAAGTGGCTAAATATGGACAAGGAATGCCAATCATTGCTCAGCACTGAGGACTGGTCAGCCAAAGGTTTCGAATTTCAGTTGTGTGTTGCGGTGTTACAGGAACACTGGGATCAAGCCGTCTCAATTATGAAGCAAATTGGAAAAGACGGCGCTGTGAAGGCTGAGGATTATCGCACTTGGCCCGTGTTTCGTTCTGCAAGAAAGGAAAAACGGTTCCAAGAAGGATACAAGGAATTATTTGGAGAAGAGATGACGCTCGGCGAGAGCGTTGCAACTATCAAGGGGAAAGACATTGAACAATTCTTCCATAGCTTAATTCAACAAAAGTCTGACAATGAGGATGGCGACGCAAAGAGCGTGGAGACGACAGACGCATCTTTGCTGGACCCCGATTCATCAAGCGATCTTACACCGCAGGTCAATGTTGATGTGCCGTGATGCAAGGTGGGGCCGCGTTCATGGAAAACGAATCTGCAATCCTCGCTTTTTTTTGCCGACATTTGGTTGGAATTGGCTGGTATGAAGGCGCCACTAATTCAAGTGGTGACTTCACTCAACATCCAACTTTCTATGGCGCATCCGCGTTCTTGATGCAGCTTCATCCTGAGATTCCAACACTTAGCCTCATCACGGCTGGGCACGTCTTCAGCGACTACGCACGCCGAATGAAGAGTATTGGCATCGTATCAAGAGCCCACAGTTTGTTTGATACCTGGGGGTCCGAATCTGTTTGCAAAGAACGGATCCCGTTCAACTGCTTTGATGCCCCGGCAATTCATGAATATGACGCCACTGTGGGCTTAGACTTTGCGGCTGCATTGCTCCCCGAATTGGTCCAGCGTTTACTCAGTCAGACAATCTTACCTTTTACGAAAGCGAACTGGGTTCATGCTGGCGATATGCAGTTCGACTTTTTTGCAATGATTGGCCTGCCAAACTGCGAGGCTCAACAACGGACGTTCACCAAGGACAGTCGCGAAGCGGTCGTTACATTTCAAAATCCGGTTGTAATCTTCCTGCAATCATGTGCTGAACCAGACGGTGTGACCCCGTCATCTCGTCCCCAGTTTTACGGAAAGATTCATTCCAACGTTGACCTTGAAAGCGTCGTTGGAATGAGCGGTGGGCCAATCATCGGCTTTCGACACAATTCTAACGGACAGTTGGCATACTGGCCAATGGCAATACAGAGCAGATGGTTGTCTGGTCAACGCATCGTGATTGGATCGTTAATCGCCCCAATTGCTGCCGATGTGGAGAATTGGATTCAACGGGCAATAGATGACTAAACATCGCGGGAAGTGAAGCGTTGATTTCAGCTGATGATTTGGATTCGGTTCGACAGGCCGGGACCAACATAAATAATGTGGGAGGAGATGTGCAGAATCAGAAGCCAAAGACTGTGTACGTATTTCTCAGAGTGCGCATTCGCGAAGGGTCATCGCGCCGAGAGAATTTCAAAGTTGGTCGAATTACAGTGATGCCTGATGACGATGCGGTCTGGCAAAACGAGTTCTCAACCAACCGGCCATCGTGGCTGCAGATGTTTCGCGACTTTCCGGACGTAGGGTCGGAGCGTGATGGCGAAGAGGCGAGAGGCTCCATCGTTGTCACTGACGACGATTCATGGATCGAGGAGCACATCAGTCGGCTTGTTGGGGTTTTCTATTTTCTCGGCCTTCAGACGAATGACTGGCGAGTGCCATCCGAAGCGCTAAGTTATGTCGGATTCAAGCTCACAAGCTCGCCGAGCAACATGGTTGAACTTGTAACGAAATCGGGGCGATTCATTGAGCGCTGTGATTCGATCCGCTTCCCACCACCTCTGGCCCTACGCACAGTAGGAAGTATGTTCAATCTGAGCATGGAAAAGGCGACCCACCAAACACTATGTGATCGATTTTTCAAGAACCCGTTCGATAATCTTGCGGTTGCTTGTTTCCATCTTTACCGCACTCAATGGGGTGATTTTCTTCATTCGCCTCATGAACAGGATTTTGCAGCGTACTGTGCGTGTCTTGAAGCAGTGTTGGACGTAAAGGACGACTACCCGAGAAATGTCTACAAGAGCCTGCGATCTCGTTACGACGATTATCCGGGGCTTGACGAATGGGTGAGAGGGCTCTATTCCGAGCGGTCCGTCTTCAATCATGGCGCCACTATTCCGCTTGATCCGAAATCTGCAGATCCCCGCATGCAAGCGTGGATAAAGTTTAGGGAGAGGCGTGGCAACTGGTGGGTCATTCGAGAACTCTGCAGGGATGTGATTCATCGAACTCTTGAGCCGTATAAAAACTCAATCGAGAGAAAGTTTCTTTCGGGCATCAATCCTGCCGACCGGTACTTACGTCAACTACTTCTGTCAAAGGAAGCATGGAGTGAGGTTGCCAGCAGATTTACCGTGAAAGGCGCCATTGATAAGCTAAAAGCGATTACGGAGGACGACAAGGACTCCTGGATCGAACTTGCTTTGGAATTCGAAGCAAGTCACGACTGGCGATTCGTGCCAAGGCCGATTAATGAACATCGATTGATTTGCGTGCTGCGGACGGCAACGGCAGGCATAGGGATGCGAGCACAAAGTCGGGGCGATCTAGCAGCAGATGCAATTTGGTCGGCACTCTATACGGCCGCGACGTCTGGAAAAGGCGAAGACATTAGGGATTGGTTCTTTGAAAGGAAGAGAAACGGCGATGGTCAAGGCGTGCCACAGACGGTTGATCGCGCAGTTCTGGCAATTGCTGTTCAAGTTGCACAGTATTTTGAAAACTGAACTTGCGGGCTTGCCAGGAAACACCAGGTCTCTTTGATGTAAGAATTGATAGACCATCCTGACCAACCTCAATCTTAAAGTAACGAATGGATGTTTTTCGTTGATGCTTTCAGGACGAAATCATGCGACACGTCCTTGACGTCTGCATCAAAGATACCCCTGATGCTTCTTTGATGTTTCTCAAAATTGCAGCGACTATTCTCGGTGCGGTGATTTTCAGGAGAATCTCTTGGCGCATCGCGCAGCCATGGATTTATGCTCTACGTTGTCCGAACAAAAGTCTATCGGGCGAGCAGGGGACGTCAGTCCCCTGAAGAAACTGCTCTTACCGAAGACTCCCGTTTCCGGCTCGCCAGCCTCATTTCATGCCGTGTGCGGTATAAGGAATTTCTCGATCGCATCAAGGCCCCTGGTCAGGTTTTCAAGAGACGCCGCAAAGCTCAAACGCACGTAATCCGGTGCACCAAACGCATCACCGCCCACAAGAGCAACGTGCGCTCGTTCCAGCAACGCGGTGCAGAAGTCTGTGGCATTCGTGACAGGCTCACCGCCACCAATACGTTTGCCGTAGTAGCTGCCAATATTGAAGAAGACGTAAAACGCACCGCCGGGTTCCGCAAAAGTAATTCCCGGAATCGCCTTTAAGCGTGAAGTAACATAGTCACGGCGAACAGCAAATTCTTTGCACATGTCAGACACACATGCCTGCGGTCCATTGAGTGCCGCAAGCGCCGCATACTGACTGACACTGCAAGGATTGGACGTCTGCTGGCTTTGCAACTTGTTGATGGCACCGCTCACATTTTCCGGAGCCAGTGTCCAGCCAATTCGCCAGCCGGTCATGGCGTATGCCTTGCTGACTCCGTTGACAATCACTGTGCGCTTTTTGACTTCTTCGCCGAATGATGCAAACGATTTGAAGGTGTGACCGCTGTAAATCAGCTTGTCGTAGATCTCATCCGACAGCACGATGATGTTTTTTTCTACGGCAACCTTCGCCAAGCCTTCAAGCACTTCGACCGGATAGACTCCGCCTGTTGGGTTGCTGGGGCTGTTGAGCATCAGCATGCGAGTTTTCGGTGTAATTGCCGCGCGAAGTTTTTCCGGCGACAGAAAGAAACCTTCCTGCTCGGTGGTTTCAATCATCACAGGAATTGCACCGACAAGTTCCACGAGCGCCGAGTAGCTGACCCAGTATGGTGTCGGAATGAGTACTTCATCACCTGGCTCGCAACACGCGACAAGCACATTGTGAAGACAATGTTTAGCCCCATTTGAAATGGTGACTTCAGACGGTTTATAACTCACCCCATGATCGCGTTTGAACGCATCACAAATTGCCTGCTTCAGTTCTTGAATCCCAGTTGCGGCCGTATATCTGGTATGACCGGCGTCCATGGCAACTTTTGCGGCTTCACGAATATGCTCAGGAGTAATAAAGTCGGGTTCACCAACAGTAAACTCCATCACATCGACGCCTTTTGATCGCAAGTCGCGTGCTTTGGCAGCGGCGGCCAGAGTTTCGGAAGGCTTCAGATTGTTGACAAGTTTTGAGGTATGCATCGCAATTCGTTATGCAAAAGTGAAACGGCAAATCGCCTGTTCGGCTGCAGGCTGGACACGGCGGGAGTTTACTCCGATCATACACTTTGCCAAAATCGGGCTGCGATTGTTGCCAGAATTCTCAGATTCTGATGGCGTTTGTAAGGGCTTTTGCCCACAGCCGCCCAAAAAAATCAAGGAGAATGGCAATTTGATTCGTTTGCCGTTCAAAAAACGCTACTATTCGCTTTCTGAATAGAGTTTGGGAATCCGATCTGGACAAGGACCGTCCGTCGTTTGAACCACGGTGTAATGTTTTTTGTCAATGTCCGGAGCTGAAAACTGTGTCGGGAACTATTGCTCAACGTAAATCCATTCTGATTGTCGAAGACGAACCTATCATTCGCGAGACACTCGCAGAATTCCTGATGGGGGAAGGTTTTGAAGTCCGCACCGCAGCCACGGCGGCCGAAGCGATTCGCGTCGCTCAGGAGCGTGACTACGATGTCGCAATTTGTGACATTCAACTTCCCGATGGCGACGGTGTGAAAGTGCTGCGACAACTGCACCGCATCAATCCGGCAATTTTTGTCCTCATTATCTCCGCATACGCGACTGTAGAAAATGCAGTCGAAGCTTTTACTGCGGGAGCTTTTGATTATCTCGTGAAGCCCGTTCGCTTTGAGGAACTGGTAAAACGCTTGCAGCGACTGTTTAAGTTCCAGGATCTGTATCGCGAAAATCAGCGTCTGCGAAAAGATCTCGCCCGCAGCGCGGGATTTGATCAGGTCGTTGGTTCCAGCGCAGCTTTGCAGGATCTGCTGAAGACGATTCGCAAAGTTGCCGCCACAAATTCCAACGTACTGCTCGTAGGCGAAACTGGCACGGGCAAAGAATTGTTTGCTCGCGAAATCCACGTGGCTGGACCGAACAAGGACGAAAAATTTCTCGCCGTCAGTTGTGGAACACGTCCTGTCGAACTTCTTGAAGCACAACTCTTCGGAACGAAGAACGGCCAGGAAGGCGTGCTGAGCACAGCGGGAACAGGCACGGTATTCCTTGATGAAATCGCACAGCTGCCACCAGGCACGCAGTCCGAAATCCTGCGTGCGATCGAGTACCAGGAAGTGACTCCGGTTGGCGGGACCAAATCGATCAAAGTTCAGGCACGAATTATCGCGGCGACTTCGAAAGATCTGAGCCACGAAGTTTCAGAAGGAAACTTCCAGGAAGATCTGTTCTATCGTCTGGATGGCGTCAAAATTCGCATTCCTGCACTTCGCGAACGTCTCGACGACATTCCGGAACTGGTCGAATACTTCATCGTGCGAAATCGCGATGCTATGGGCAAGCGAGTTTCCGGTGCCACCAGCGAAACCATTCGTACGCTGATGGCCGCTCACTGGAAAGGCAACGTCCGCCAGTTGGATAATGCCATCGAACGTGCCGTGATGATGTGTGAAGGCGAAGAAATTCAGCCGCACGACCTGCCACCAGATCTGCTGGGCGGCGGTTCTGCATTGCCGGATACCGATGACTTGCGATCGGCTCTGCGACATTACGAACGACTGCATATCACTCGCGTGCTGCGTCAGTGCCCGGACAAGAAAGAGGCCGCTCGCCGCTTGAAACTTGGTTTGTCGAGTCTATATCGAAAGATCGAAGAACTTAAAATTGAACTGTAGAGTCCAGTGAATACCGACGAAATCAAAGCCTGCATTCCGCATCGTGATCCCTTTCTGTGGCTCGACGAAGTCACGGAAATCAGCGAAAAGCTCATTGTTGCACGCAAAGTATTGGCTGCGGAGTTGCCAGTATTTCAGGGGCATTATCCGAGCTTTCCGATATTCCCCGGTGTGTTGCAGTGTGAAGCTTGCTTCCAGGCGGGAGCGGTGTTGATTTCAAAACTTATCACGACCGACACCGATGCCGTGCCGGTCGTGACAAGGCTGAACAATGTCCAGTTCCGCAAGATGATTCGCCCCGGCGAAACAATTGAGATCAGCGTTGAACTGACGGAACGACTGGCCAATGCCTTCTATCTGAAGGGTAAAGTTTCGGTCATTGACCCAGTGACGAACGCAGGAAAAGTCACTGCGCGTCTGGATTTCGTATGCACCGCTGCGCCGATGGACGCTTAAGATTCCCTTCGCTCTCTCTGCGCACTCTTGTTTGAATCTGCGTTTTGCGTTTGCGGAGACTTCACCCCAACCCGCCGCACACGACACAATTGGGATCCCCCACTGTCGGTCGCCAGATGGTTGGCAGCAGAAGGTTTGACGCAATCGACAGGCTGGAAGCCTGTCTTCCGTCATTGTGACAACAGATCAGCAAACGCAGAAAAACACGGCAATCCGGCGATTGATTGCGGGAATTGGCAGCGCGGTCCTTTCCCGATCACGGATTGGCCGTAGAATCCGCGCGGAGTCTGGGTAAACGTGACGAAGTCAGATTGTGTCAGAGACGTTATGGCCAAAAAGGCAGCAAAATCAGAAGCGAAACCGAAGACTGCGAAGAAATCAGCAGCGAAGGCGCTCACGACAACCGCGACTGACCCTGAAACTGGCGCGCCGGGTGAAGTTAGCTCCCCGGCGATACCCGAAGCGATTGAACCGACAGCGCCCGCAACGGGTCGTGACAGAAATAGTGCCAAGTCAAAGCCCGCAGCTAGCGCTGTCGGCTCTCGATTTCAGAAGCCCATCGACGACGAGGCTCTTGAGAATAGCACTCAACAAATCGGGCATGAGCTCTTTGGGCGCCTGAAACATCGAGCGCCATCGATCTTTCATGGACGGTGGTGGGAAGATCGCCTGATGTCGTGGGCGATGAGCGACGAATCCGTCAAAGTTCAGATGTTTCGGTTCGTCGATGTTCTGCCGATGCTCAAAGATCACAATGCCATCGCGCGGCATCTGGATGAATACTTTGAAGAAGTTCGCAACCGACTACCATGGGCGGCCCGCGTTGGACTCGACCTATCCGTCAGCAACACCATTCTCAGCCGAGCCCTCGCATTCAACGCCCGAACAAACGCAGCAAGAATGGCGCGACGGTTCATCGCAGGCAGCAATGTCGATGAAGTCGTGGCGGCTGTTCGCAAGCTGCGTCGCAATCAATTTGCCTTCACTCTCGACCTGCTTGGCGAAGCGATCATCAGTGACAGCGAAGCCGATCGATATCAACAGTCTTACATCGATCTCATCAACGGCATGTCGCATCAGGTGAACGAGTGGCCGGATGACGAACTGCTGGATTCAGATCACGAACATCGCATTCCACGTGTGAACGTCAGTATTAAGCTTTCGGCCCTCGACAGTCAGTTTGCGCCGATCGATGCCGAAGGAACAATTCGTCGTGTGACAGAACGTCTGCGTCCGGTTCTGCGAGCCGCCCGCGAACATCATGCCTACGTTCATATCGATATGGAACAGAACGACTATCGCGAGCTGACGTTCGAGATCTTTCGTCGCGTAATGATGGAAGACGAGTTCCGCGACTATTCAGATTGCGGCATCGTGATCCAGGCATATCTGCAGTCTGCCGAAGATGATCTTCGGAAGATGCTGGAATGGGTCAAGCATCGCGGCACGCCGATCTGGATTCGTCTCGTCAAAGGCGCGTACTGGGACTACGAAAATATCGTCGCCGAATACCGCGGCTGGCCGGTACCCGTGTATCGTCGTAAATGGCAGTCGGACGACTGCTTTGAACGCCTGACTCGCATCCTGATGGAAAACTACCAATGGCTGCGGCCCGCTCTGGCCAGCCATAACCTCCGCAGTCTCGCCCATGGATTAGCATTGGCGAAGGAACTGCATGTTCCAGAACGAGCGATCGAAATCCAGATGCTGTATGGCATGGGAGACGAACAGGCTCAGTTGTTTCTGGAGCGTGGTTATCGCGTCCGTATCTACACGCCGTTTGGCGAATTGATTCCCGGCATGGCGTACCTTGTGCGTCGCCTGCTGGAAAACACATCCAACGATTCTTTCCTCCGCCAGAGTTTTACCGAACACATAGCCGTTGAGAAACTTCTCATGAAGCCAACCAGCCACGCCACTGCTGAACCCCCGATCGAGGACGCTCCGAAATCAGGATTCTCCAACGAACCACTCACGGACTTCAGCATCGAAGACAATCGCACCAAAATGCTGGAGGCGATTGCATTCGTGCGTGATGAATTTGGCGCTGAGTATCCTTTGATCATTGACGGCAAATCGTGTGACAGCCGCGCGACACTGGTGTCTCGCAATCCGTCAAAAACATCGGAAATCATCGGACGCGTGGCGTCTGCCACCTCTGATCAGGCTTCGGACGCCATTGATGCCGCTCGCCGAGCATTCCCAATCTGGGCCGCGACACCTGTCGATACCCGCGCGGAGTATGTCGAATTGATGGCCGCAGAAATGCGTGAACGTCGATTCGAGCTGGCCGCATGGATTCTTTTTGAAACAGGAAAACCGTGGGCCGAAGCTGATGCTGACGTCGCGGAAACCATCGACTTCTGTATGTATTATGCACACGAGATGCGACGCCTGGCAGTGCCGCAACAGTGTGATTTTCTGGGTGAAGAAAACAGCTATATCTATCGACCACGTGGTGTCTGCGTTGTGATTTCGCCATGGAATTTTCCAATGGCAATCCTGGCTGGCATGACTGTCGCAGCCATGGTTTCCGGCAACACGGTCATCATGAAACCTGCCGAACAATCTTCGGTGGTTGCCGCGAAATTGATGGAAATCATCAGGAATTCAAGCGTTCCCGACGGAGTTGTGAATTTCCTGCCTGGTATTGGCGAAGACCTCGGCCCAATCCTGGTGAGTCATCCAGACGTCGATCTTGTCGCCTTCACGGGATCGCAGGACGTGGGGCTCGAAATCAATCGTTCCGCAGCCGACACGGACAAACGTCAACAAAACGTCCGCCGAGTCATCGCCGAAATGGGTGGCAAGAACGCGATCATTGTTGATGACGACGCTGACCTTGATGAAGCCGTTGTGGGTGTCATCAAAAGTGCGTTTGGATATGCCGGTCAGAAATGCTCGGCGTGTTCACGAGTGATCGTGCTGGAATCGGCCTACAGTCAATTCATCGATCGTCTCGTGGATGCTACCAAGAGCCTTGCCATGGGTGTTGCCGAAGATCCTGCCACAAAGATCGGGCCGGTGATTGACGAGGACGCTCGTGAGCGCATTCTGGAAACGATCAAAAAAGTTGATCCGGAGCACGGTGGTATTCTGAAGTTGGCGATTGATCCTGGGCCGCTGGCCAAGCAGGGCACTTTTGTCGGTCCGCACATTTTTATCGATGTTGATCCCACATCACCGCTGGCTCAGAACGAAATTTTCGGCCCGGTGCTGGCAGTCATCCGCGCGAAGAACCTGGACGAAGCCTTCAATATTGCGAACGGGACCAAATACGCACTCACTGGTGGAATCTACAGCCGCAGTCCGCTGACGCTTCGTCGAGCCCGTAATGAATTCGAAGTGGGCAACCTGTACCTCAACCGCGAAATCACCGGCGCGCTTGTGCATCGTCATCCGTTCGGTGGCTACAAGATGTCGGGCATCGGCAGCAAAGCTGGCGGGCCTGATTACCTGCATCAGTTTATGATCCCCGTCAACATCTCCGAAAACACGATGCGCCGCGGGTTTGCTCCAAAGGCGAACGATGAAAAGTAGGATGCATTTTGACTATTGAATCGCGATTGGCGAGCGGTGTGGCGTCAGCCCACCGGTACATTGAATTCGTGGCAATATTTCGTTTGATCCGAAAGGATGTTCTCGAAGGCATGTCGTCCGTTGATCTGCTTCGCAGCAAGGCGGAAGTCATTGCCGCTCGCAGTGAATCGCTGTCGAACATGATGGCTCGCGAACTCCGACAACTGGATCGCCTGCTGGTTTCCGAAGTGGCAGAACCATGAGGAAGCAGCAACGCCCTCCTGCTCCACAGCAATTTGATGAACACGCCGAAAAATGGCCGAACCAATGGCTGAATCTGCGTAAGCAGAATCCGCGTGGATTTACATGGTACACCGTCGAGGGCTGCACGGCCCGGGACTGGGCATTGCCTGTGCTGCATTCAATGACGCAGGGCCACTGCTCGTTCTGCGATGCATTTCCGCTGAAAGACCGCGCGAAAATTCCTGTTGAACACTTCCGTCCGAAAAGTCACGAAGAATATGCCCACTTGGCTTATCGGGACTATCTTGAATCCTCAACCTGAACTGACTCTTCCCTCATTGCCGCGATCATCGGGGCCTAACGAAATCGCCCACTCAAGAATTCGGAATACTCCATGAAAGCCATTCAGTTTCAACAACCTGGCGAACCAGCTTCCGTCCTTGCCTCATTGGACATCGAACGTCCTGTGCCGCGACCTGGTGAAGTTCTGGTGCGGATGTTGTCGACGCCCGTTAATCCATCGGACCTGATGTATGTCCGAGGGCGATACACGATTCCCGCTGCATGTCCTGCAACACCAGGCTTCGAAGGTGTTGGTGTTGTCGAAGCATCCGGCGGTGGATTGAGAGGCCGCTTGATGATGAATCGGCGAGTCGTCGTGCTCAATCGACGTGGTGGGAACTGGGCCGAATATGCCGTGGTGCCATCATCAGAGATCGTGCCTGTCAGTAAAGATTTGACCAACGATCAGGCCGCCACGTTCTTTGTCAATCCCGCAACCGCATGGGTGATGACGCGCGAGGTCCTGAAAGTCCCGAACGGACAATGGCTGATCCAGACCGCAGCAGGATCTGCGCTGGGCCGCATGATTATTCGACTTGGACATGCGACCGGATTCAAAACGTTTAACATTGTTCGGCGCGAAAGCACTGCTGAAGAATTACGCCGTCTGGGTGCCGACCATGTAGAAGTATTCGACGACTCAAAAAATACACCAGAAGAACTGAGTGCCGCTATTCGCAAGACCATCAGCGTTACGGGTGCTGGTGCGGAGTACGCGATCGACGCAGTTGGTGGTGCCACAGGTTCGGCGTTAGTGCAATGTCTTGGCCCAAAAGGACGGATGCTGGCGTATGGCACGCTTAGCAACCAGCCGCTGGTGATCAATCCAAGAGTCCTGCTGACGAACAGCAGTCGAGTCGAAGGATTTTGGCTGGGAAGTTATATGTCGTCAGTGTCTCTGCCATTCAAACTGCGTCTGGTTTATCGCCTGACGAAACTCATTCAAGCAGGTGTTCTGAGTACCGAGATTGCTCAGACATACACACTGGATCAGATCCACGATGCGGTAAAAGCGGCCGAAGACTCCTCGGTGTCCGGGAAGGCCCTGCTGAAAATAGCCGACTGATTGGATGGTTCAGAATTAAATTCTAAAATACAGACGGGCTGTCGATTTAATGTGTTTTCGCAGCCCGAAACGTCAGTGAGGGATGGAATTGCCCGGATTCGTGGTCTCAAATCCCTCGCTGACGCATCGGGTTACGATGAAATCGACAGCCGGCAGGCACCGAAAAGCTGACATCTTTCGCATAACCGCCTGACTTTAGAATTTTGAAACGACACGATATAGTGCGACCGTGATGAGTGTACTTGGACAGACAAGGCAGGGGTTCAGTGGAAGATAACATACAGGAACAGCAGCCACAGCATTACGTCGTCCGTTATGGTGCGATGCGACTGCTGGGTGACTTTGAAGCACGGCGTGGTACTGCATTTCGACGCAACGAAGAAGTCGTCGTGCGATCCGAGCGAGGCGTCGAATGGGGTACCGTGCTTTGCCCAGCGACGGAACGCACCGGCGAATACCTCGGAAATACACGTTCGAATACAGGCCGAATTCTTCGACCAGCCACCGATGAGGATCGACGCAGCCGGTCAGAAACCGCAGAACGCGAAAAACATTTTTTCGCCCAAGCGGCTGCCATGATTTCCGAACGTCTCGTCAGAATGCAGCTGATTGATATCGAACAGGTTTTTGGCGGTGAGCGACTGATTCTGTATTATCTGTCAGAAGGCCGTGTGGATTTTCGCGAACTCGTCAAAGGCATGGCCCGCGAATTCAATATGCGAATTGAAATGCGTCAAATCGGAATTCGCGACGAAGCAAAGCTGCTGGCAGATTATGGCGACTGCGGAAAGCCGCTTTGCTGCAATACGCATCTACAGGAAATGCCCGCCGTTTCAATGAAGATGGCGAAGCTGCAGAAGGCTACACTTGATCCGAACAAGATCTCCGGTCGCTGCGGTCGTTTGAAATGTTGTTTGCGATACGAATACGACACATACGAACAGCATCGACGTGAACTTCCCCCCATTGGTGCTACCGTTGTCACTAAGAATGGCCAGGGGCGAGTCATTTCGCAGGAATTACTGGCCCGCAAACTCGTCGTTGTCTTCCAGGACGGCCGACGCGTTATGACTGCTGAGAGTGACATTGTGACCGTCATCTCCCGAGGTGCTAAGACCCGACCGTCAGATGATGGCGAGCTTGACGAAAATTCGTAACAGGCTCTTTTAACTGCTTTACAAATGCCTTAGACTTGCGATCAATTGTAAAGAAACGATGTTTTTGGCCTCCCCGCCTTCAGGACGTTTCGAATGGGCTCAACAGCCAGCTATACCCGATCCAGCACGTATCATCTCAACGCTTTCAAGTTTGTGTACTCAGCACTGCGTTTTACGCAGGAAAAGCTAGGTCGCGATCGAAGATCCGAAGTTTCGGGCCACATCAGCGGCCCCGAATTGCTGGATGGCCTGCGTTTATTAGCTCTTCAGCATTTTGGAATGCTGAGCGTACTGGTCTTCAAAAGCTGGGGCGTGACGTCCACCGATGACTTTGGCAATATCGTGTTCGAAATGATCGAAGCTGGCGAAATGCGCCGGACGCCACACGATCATCTCAATAATTTTTTCGGAGTCTACGACTTTGAGAAAGCATTTTGCGAAGAATATACGCTGGATATCAGCGCAGCATTCAGCAAATCGGCGTGAATTGCTGGTGTAGAAATTGTCCGGAGAGAAGTTCCGTAGCGAAACTCATCAAGAGTTTCGGCACCCGTAAGACCTGTATGTGCCGAAAGTCTTGACGACTTTCGCTACAAGGGGAACGCCAATCGATGGCACAATCGCGATCCGGTTTACAGAATACGTGAAATCCTTTGTCGCTACGTATTCCGGACATTCGCATGACCATTTTGCTTCGCTTGCCAATTTTCGTTCTTGCTGCATTCATTTGCTTCGGATGTACGCAGCCACCGGATGTCACGCCGACTCACGATGGCACGACTCGCGTGAAGTTGGCGCTCAATTGGTATCCTGAAGTCGAGCATGGTGGGTTCATTGCTGCCAAAACGCTGGGATTGTACGAAAGCGCAAAACTCGATGTTGAACTTGTTCCCGGCGGCCCGGGGGCACCACAGTTGGTGATTAATGAATTGGCGGCAGAGCGGATTCTGTTTGCTGTTTCTGACGCAGACAACATCGTAAAGGCTCGGGCATCAGGCTTGCCCATTGTTGCAGTTCTGGCCCCGCTTCAGAATTCCCCGCGCTGTATCATGGTGCATCAGTCCTCTGGCTTTAAGACTCTGGAGGATCTGGCTGATGTCGAACTTGCGATCAGTGAATCACGGCCGTTTGCACTGTGGATGAAGAAAAAACTTCCTCTCAAAAATGTGCAGCTCGTTCCATTCAGCGGGAGTGTTGGCGAATTCCTGCAGAAGAAGGCTTTTGCTCAGCAGGCCTTTGTCTTCAGCGAGCCATTTACGGCGAAGGAACAAGGTAGCGATCCGCAGGCCATGCTGGTGTCAGACATTGGGTTCAATCCCTATGCCAGCTTGCTGGTCACTACGGAAAAAACGATTCGCGAACAACCGGGCCTCGTTCAGTCCATGGTTTCCGCAAGCGTTGCGGGCTGGAAAGAATATCTTGCAGATCCTGGCGTCACAAATGCGGCAATTTATGTGATGAATAAAAGCATGAGCCCCGCAGCTTTGGAATTTGGTGCGTCGGCGATGTCGCCACTCTGTCAGGTTGCTGAGAACGAAGTGCTTTGCAATATGACACTGGAACGCTGGACAACGCTGGTTCAGCAGATCGAAGAAGTTGAAGATATCAAGCTGGGTAGCGTGAAGGCTGAAGAATGTTTCACGACTCAGTTTCTGGCACCGGCAAAATCAGCCGAATGATGGCGTCTGGCTGGTGGCAGAGAACATCCGATCTGAGTTCGTATTCGGCAGGAATTGCACGAAACAGCCGCACTGAAATGTGATTCGGCAGGCATCTTTGTGTTTCAATCCAAAAAGACTCAAAGCCTCCCTTCACTCCGCGTTTCCGTCGGTGGTAATCTGACCCCGTCGAGTTTCTGTCACAAGGAATAACAACCATGAGCAGGCTTACTGTTCGATTGTCGGTTTTATGTATTACGGTTGCGTTGTCAATGCTGAGTGGCTGCTGCTGCTTTTCTGGCTATGGCGACAACAGTCTTGCGAACGCTCAAATGCAGTCGCAGGAACTGTACGCCGAAAATCAGCGATTACTGGCCGCGTACGACCAAGCCAATCAGATGATGGCGAACTCAGAACACGAACGTCAGGGACTGATGTCGCAATTGGGGGAAGCCCAGATGCAGATCGCGACAGCAGACGAGCGTCTAAATAACCTCATGACCGAACGCAACGAACTCACTGACCGTTATGCAAATGCACTTTCGGACGACACAATGCTTGTCGGAGGCAGTGCGGATTCTGCACTGGAAGCTGCCGGATTTGAATATGACGCTGCTACTGGTCTGCATAAGTTCCACAGTGACATCCTGTTCGATCTGGGCAGCGATGCGATTCGATCGGAAGCTGGTCCGATCCTCAAAGAGTTTGCTTCCAATGTAAAGTCCGGGGCCGCCAGTGGACTTCGGATTCTGGTCGTTGGCCATACGGATGATCAAAACATTGTTCGTCCGGAAACAGCCGCAAAACATCCGACGAACTGGCATCTTTCAACAGACCGCGCTGACGCTGTGATTCTGCAGTTGCAGAAGCAAGGTGTCGACGCTGTACGGATTGCGGCCATGGGATATAGTGAATTTCATCCGCTGGAGTCCTCTGTTTCTGAATCTGCTCGCCAGCGAAATCGCCGCGTCGAATTATTTGTCGTACCAAATGATCCGAGTCTGACGAAGTGGGATCCACTGAAGACCAGTCGCTAAGTAGCGAAGGCAAATTCGAATGAACGATAGAACCTCGCCACTGCCCGAAGCTCTGGACGTCATCGCCGTGGGAGCTCATCCGGACGATGTTGAGATCGGTTGCGGCGGAACGCTGGCTCGCATGGTGCAGCAGGGATATCGCGTCGGGATCATCGATTTGACGGACGGCGAACCTACGCCGCTGAGCCCCGGCCCGGACGTTCGATTGCAGGAAGCTCAGGAGGCGGCTCGCATTTTGGGCGTGCATGTCCGTGTGACACTGACGTTACCCAATCGCCGGCTGTTTGACAGTTTTGAAGCTAGAGTCGAACTCGCCAAAGTCTTTCGCCGATATCGTCCGCGCTTGGTGATGGGAATTGCGGATCGGACGCCAATGGCTTCACCAGATCATTGGCAGGCCATGCAAATTACCGATGCCGCCGTGTTTTATTCCAGACTTTCGAAGTGGGACGATGATTTCGACGGCCTTCCGGTTCATCGAATTCCGCGACAGATCTGGTATCCACTGGGACTGCAGACATTGAACCATCCCGTCGGCGGCGGCGCGTTCGTATCCGATATCTCTGCGACACTGGCGACAAAAATCGCATCGATTCGAGCCTATCAGACTCAGTTTCCCCCGGAAAAGGATCGAGTCTTTCGCTTGGTTGAAGGTCAGGGACACATGCTGGGAGCTTCGGCGGGATTTGAAGCAGGCGAACTGCTGATTTCATCGACAACGCTCGGGCTCACGAATGTGGTGGAAGCACTTTGCCACGGATCAATTTTGTAATTTTGTCTTTAACGGCTGTCGCTCAATTTCTTGAACGCTTAATCTCACGGCCAAAGCGAAACGACCTGATGAGGCTGCATCTGTCTCTGATGTGGTTGAATTCATGAGTGTGTTTTTGTGAGAGTTGTCTGTTGCAGATTATAGAGTACTCTGACAGCAAGGCTTTCATCGCTCTTGTCGCGTAACGCATCAAGCGTTTCGGCGGCGTACGTCCGGCGGAACCATTACGGAGCTGTTTCCACGTCCCGCAGTTTGAGCGTTTCGAGGGCTTTCGCGAACAGCGCCTGGTTGCTTGCAAACGTGCCAGAAGGACTTGTCAGCAAAGCAACAAGGACATCCTTTTCGCGAGGAATGGCGACCCAGTGCTGAGTCGTCTTCACAGGACCTTTTCCGTCGATTGCGTTGCCAGTGCCCTGGCCTTCGACGACCATCCACATGGCGTCTCGACCAGCGATGTTGCGAACTTCTTTTTCCAGCACGGTGGCCGACAGTTTCTCTTCCTGGGCTTTCGCACTTTCGGCGACCAGCCATGAGGCATCCACCAGGGCACCGGTGTCCTGAACAAACAGATTCAGTGAGACACCGCCAGGGCGAGAAAACGCAGCTCGAGCGATACCGGGAACGGTAAATGCCTCGAGTGGTGCTGGTTTCCAGTCAGTTCCGAGGCGTATGGCAAATCGGTACTCGGCGTCGAAGTAGCGTCCCGGCACAGGAAGGACTTCCTCGCCGATCTTCAATTCGAACTCAGCCGGCGACAACAACCTGACATTGCCGGATTCGTCTGCGGTGTAATACACAAACTGACCATCCAGCGTCTCACGGTCGCCATCCAGCACGGAGCCGCCGACATCAAATGTGATGGACTTCTGATTCGGCAGGATCACGGCCGACCATTTCACATGCAGGTCTTCCGCATTGTGAGCCATCAGCAAACTCTGATCGTAGCCAACGAAAATTGTCTCGCCGGACGGATGCCACGCCCCGGCCGCGAACCCATGGGACAGCGGCTCTCTGCGGTCCATAATCTGTGTGCCATCCGGTCGGTGCAATGAGGTGCCTCCTGCCAGTTGGAGATAACGGGTGCCGTCCGGTGCCCATGCGGCCACGGGGGCCGCTCGGCGAACTCGCTCCGTCACGCCGTCTGCAACATTCACATGGAAATCCGGTGCAAAGAATACTTCCTGCCCATCCGGTCTCCATGTTGCGACATTGTCCGCCGGAATGCTGGGAACGTCCGTCAGCAGCGAGACTTTTGATTCGGCCGAGTCCGGATTGATTCGCAGAATTTTGGTGCCCACATGAGCCACCAGCATTCCCTGCTTCGACCAGCCCACCACCACTCCTCCGGATTCGCTGGTGTCCACATCGTGCAACGTTAGTCCCTTGTTATCAGTGATCAAAATGTGGCCGTTGGGTCGTCCGACTGCCAGTTGTGTCCCGTCGGGATTCCATGCGATGCTGCTGTATTGTCCGGCGAATTCCTGGAAGCTGCCTTCCGGATCGCCAATTCGCAGACCATTTCCATTTGAATGCGATACGACGGCTATGTGACGACCGTCAGGACTCCAGGCAACTCGCGTTCCAACCCACACATGTTCGTTCAACGGCATGACTCGTCGGGCAGTGCCGTCCGATGACCAGATGCGAACGTAGTTGTCGTAAATGCCGACGGAAGCAATCTGAGTCCCATCAGGATTCAGGGTGACGCTGGAAAGGGTCGACAACGTGGCTCCCGAATCAAATTCGATTTTGTTCAGCGACTCGTTGCATACAGCCAGACGACCAGCGGCAACAACCAGATGCTTTCCATCCGGGGACCAGTCGATTGCCGTCGGGGTCGGACCACTTGCAGAGAATACGTTTATCCGCTCATTTGCGGGCGTGGTCTCTCCGAACTCAGAGTTCAGGTTGTAGAGGTCGAACCCTCGCCAGATCGTCAGTTGTTCGCCGTCCGGACGCCATGCTACAGCAGTCAGCGATTCATTGAATTCTTTCAGAACACTTCCGTCCGCGCTGCAAATGACGAGACGGTCATTCAGAACGAACGAAATCCGATCCTTTGAACTCCAGCGAACACGATGTCCGCTATGGTTTCCTGACGAGATATCGATCGTGTGTTCGATCTCAAACGTCTCCGCATTCCAGATTCGAGCGGCATCCAAGTGCCAACAGACAAACCGTTGACTATTGGGGGATACAGCGATGTTTCCCGGATAGCAGGAGAGGGCCGGCAGACCATCGGTCAGTGACTTCAGAACCGTGCCGTTCGCATCGCGAACATCCAGCCGATTGTGGCCACTACAGATCAGCCGACTGCCATCGAATGTCCATGCGACAGAGCTTAAGGTTCTGTCGTGCATCAACTCTTCCAGCAGAAGTTGGCCCTGGATCGTCCAGATGCAAAGAGTACTGTGATTATCAGCCGCCACCGCGATTCGCTGACCATCCGGATGCCACGACAGATCGCCAACTCCAGTTCCGCCTCCAATCCCAGGCAGCAGTTGATGGAGCTTCATGGTGGCGGCTTCGTAGATCCGCACATGGCCGTCGTTGCTGCCGGTTGCCACCCATTTTCCGTCCGGACTGTAGCGTGCCACATGGATGAGGCCTCGTGAATGAACCGTGTCCACATTCCAGCGACCGATCTCTTTCAATACCGCAGGACGTTCAACGGCTCCCGGAACTACGGGACCTTCTTTCATAATCGGCCATCGCGGCTCGGCGGAGGCCCACGACGGCAGCGGCCCCGCAGGCCAGACCTTCGGTGCTGCAGATGCATGGAACGAGCTTTCCATGCGGGGAACGTCCCCGTTCGGCGTCGGTTTGCCCGCCTTGTCGGGCGCACTCGCTTCCTCGCGAATGCTGACTTTGCTGCCGGGCTGCACATCGATATCTGCAATGACTCCATCTGGCACGCAGATTGTTGTTTCCTTACCCTCTTTGTTACGAATGGTGATGATCAGGATGCCAAGCATCAGCAGCAGGCCGCCCGCTCCCGCCGCCAGCGCCAGTCTGTTGGTTTTCGGCGGTCGCGGCGGGGTTCGTCGAAATGTCGGCTGAGTGACGATCGACACTGCCTCAGTGGAAATTCCCTGAAACTGATCGGTGCCTGGCCGAATGCCATCCACAAGCGTTTCCGCAGAATCCGCTGCAACCCTGGAAGAACTCTGGAGAGTTCGTTCAATCTCGGCCAGGCGTTGACTCACGACGTTTGCCGACTGAGGCCGCTGGTCTCGGTCCTTCTTCACAAGTTCGGCAATAAGAGAGACAAGCTGCGGATGGATGCCAGGCAACACCGTATCCATCGGTTTCGGTTCCTGATGGACGACAGCCATCAGGGTGGCCGTCAGATTGTTACCTTCAAACGCCGGTTTACCCGTCGCGATGTGATACAGCACACTGCCCAGACTGAGCTTCTCGCAGGAATCGATCTTTGGCCGATCTGCTGGCCGCGATCGATGGCTTCATCACCTTCATTGCGACCTGCCGTTTGAGTCGCGGATCTTCGGCGCGAAAGACGACTCCCATGCCGCCGCGACCCAAAACCTGCAGCACGCGATATTCGCCCAGTCGCCCGAGTTCATCTGGCTGCTGCGCCGGTGCGAGATAGCTGAGGTCGTCTTCTGAGAGATCAGACTCCGTTCTCTTCGACTTCGGTTTGCTCTCGCAATCGTCATCATCGGGTGCTAGACCGATTTGCGTTTGTTCGGGCAGTTCTGTAGGCAAGTCTGGGCGAAACGCTTTTGCGCGACTGATCAACGAATCCACCAGCACCTGGTTACCGGAATCTTCGAAACGGATCGGGCTGGCCTGACGAAAGGCGGTGACTTCAGTCTCAGGAAACAGAGTCTCTGCGGTCTTTGCACAGGGCTCACAATTGAGCAGGTGAGACTCAAGCTGGCGAGACTCAAGCTGGCGAGTCGCTTCGGAATCCGCTTCTCCGTTCTGCAGCAGTTGCAGCAGTTGCAGCAGTTGATCAGGGCTTGGGCAATTGGCAGGATTCATGGGAGTTCTCATCGGGAGAGAAGGTGATGTGTGAAGAGTTTGGCGTTTCTTGGGAGGTTTTCAGATCGAACGGGGATCACTAAATCAACAGACCGCAAGCATCCGTACCTCATAGGCGTACTACTCGCGAAAGTGCGGCAACATTTCAGACAGATGAGAGATTATTCCAGCAAACCAGCCAGTTCTTGACGTAACCTCTTCAGCACACGGCACTTGGCGACTCGAACAGCATTGGTAGAAATTCCCAGTTTTCCGGCGACGTCTGCGGCCGATTGATCCTCGGCAACATACATCCAGCAGGCGGTCCAAGTGATTGGTTCAAATTCTGCAGCAATCAACTGTTTGGCACGTTCCACTAAAAAAGCCCGGTATTCGCGTTCTTTAAACGCATCCGAGCGACTATTTGCTGCAACCTGCTCGATGAATGAGGACTGATCGGTATTGGGGCGAAGCGATTGTCGCCGATTCCAGTCACGGGCCTTGTTCAGCGTGACGGTGTGAAGCCAGCCTCGAAACCGCTGACTGGCGTCGTATTCAAATGACGCAAGCTTTGTGACCAGTAAAGTCAGGATGTCCTGCACAAGGTCGGCTGCATCTGAGCTGTTCAAACCGTGCTGTCGGGACCAGTAAAACATCAGCGGAGTGTACAGCTCCACGAACCGAGACCACGCGCCATCAGAATCGGGTTCCTTGAGACGTTTCAAGAGATTGATGGAAGTTTTTGCCATGGTTCAAGACTTCCAGACTCAATCGGACAAAATTCCCCGTGTTTGAAGCCGATTCACTTTGGCAATTCCTGAAACAGCTTCTCGCCCTTTACGATCTTTGCGGACTAAGCTGATCTAGTCTTACGCCTGCGGGGCGTCAACAATAGCTTGCATCAGGACTCGGAAAGTTTTCCGATCTTGGTGTCAGACCTAAGCCGCAGCAAAGCTGGCATTTGGGAAGGATTTTGGAAACAGGAATCGCGACAGGCTCTTCGGGCCTCTTTGAGGGCTCCGGAATCACGCGGACGCGCTGCTGCGTCTGCCCAATCCAAGCCGGCATTATCAATTTTCGCCCGGTTCAATTCACTCCGGACTTCGTGTTCACTTTCTGGACTGAGCTGACACGATAGCGTCAAGATTGCAATGATTTGCCTTCCAGTGTTGCGTTTGCGCCTCGATGCCGAAACAATTCGCAATTGATTGCAGAGAACCTGCGAAATAAAATGGCAGCGATGGCGGTACGACGCCGGGACGCTGATTGGTAAGAGGATTCTTCGTCGGTTGGCCTTCCCATGAACTCTGGATATGTCAATGGTTGCATTTCAAATTGGTCACGTCAGCATCACTGGTAACTATCGTGAAAACAATGAAGACAGTTGCATCGTTGACAAACAGCAGCGTTACGCCATTGTCGCGGACGGCATGGGTGGTCAGAGTGCAGGAGAACGTGCAAGCGCACTTGCGATTGAGTTGATTCCTTATCGACTTGAACAATTGCTGGATTTTGAAAAAGCAAACGCCAAGTCCGTTAATGAAGCGCTGGAAAAATCCATTGCGTACGCAAACTCCGAGATCATCGCGCACAGCGAAACTGATCCCGGCATGCGCAATATGGGCACGACCGTGGTGATGATGACGCGAGTCAATGATCGCTTCTTCTTTATTGGCGTCGGCGATAGTCGCGCATACGAATATCGTGGCGGAAAATTAAGGCAAATGACGGTTGATCACTCGCTGACCCAAGCCCTGATGGATGCCGGCACAATTTCGCCGGACGAAGCAAAAACGCATCGTTATCGAAACGTGCTGTATAAATACCTAGGCAGCCGCGATGGAGCAACGGGAGGGACTGCGATTGAAGTTGCCCCAAGATCTGGCGACCGCTTCTTGCTTTGCAGCGACGGGCTCACCGACGGGCTCGCAGACTCTGAAATTGCAAAACTGATGTCGACGCAGGACGACGCCCAGAAGCTGGCTGAGATTCTGGTTGATTCTGCACTCCAAGGTGGTTCACGTGACAATATCACAGCTCTTGTTATGATTTGTACGTGAAAGATTCCATTGGTCGTGACTTACCACGTGCTGTATTTCGCGGAATTATCATTCAGCAATTGTGCCCCATCTGACCGCCTGTCAATCGCTTCCGCTTAGCGCATAAAAAAGCCCTCACCATGTGTGGTAAGGGCTTACTGTTGGCTCCACAAGTTGCTCAGGTGGCCACTGGTTCAACTGCCGGGGCCGAACGCTTCTTGGACTTTACCCGATCTCGCTGGCCGACAAATTCGATCAACGCCTGCTGGCCAGCATCTCCAAGCCGCACGGCCGCCAAACGAACAATGCGCGTATATCCCCCATCACGACTAGCGAAACGTTCCGCCAAATCGGAAAAAAGAATGTCCACAGCCAAGTCATCCCGCAGTTCCGAAAACGCTCGTCTTCGAAGTGCCAATGCAGCCGCGTTCGCATTCACCCAACTTCGACCCTGCTCAGACTTACGCCAGTCATTCCACGCCTGCGTTCCGCGTTCAGCCTCAGTCCCAAACTGCGCCGCAGCCTGCGAAATTTTCAGCGCTTTCCGAGCCATCGTGATCAGCTTCTCCACGATTGGACGTAGTTCCTTAGCCTTCGGCACAGTCGTAATGATGCGTCCAGCCACTTTAGGTTGGCCGACTTCACCTTCAACGATCCGCACAGTGCGAATAAGGCTTGTGGCCATATTGCGAAACATCGCTTTGCGATGCGAAGCATTTCGCCCAAGTTTTCTACCAGCAACACGGTGTCTCATGTCAGACACTTACCTACATTTAACGAAAATGCGAATCTCGTTCGAGCCGCCTCGAACCGACAAATATTCAAACACTACTTCAACTGCTGATTTGGCAATCTCATCCCTAGCCGAAGATCGATACCGCCCAAGCGCTCGCGAACTTCATCCAAAGTTGTCTCACCAAAATTTCTGACCTGCAACAGTTCGTCTTCGGTACGAACGACCAAATCGCGAACAGTATTGATCCCAACGGACTCAAGGCAATTGGTCGCCCGCACTGATAAATTCAGCTCAGCAAGACTCTTGTTGAGTTTCTCTTCCAGTTCCATATCGACCGGTGAATAGCCTGTGGCTTCCATCATGCCACGCAAACCGCCCTCAGGTCCGGATTCAGGCCCCGGTTCGCGGAAGGTGATAAAGCAATTCAGGTGTTTTCGAAGAATCTTTGCAGCCTCTACCAACGCCATCTCGGGCGTGATAGTTCCGTTTGTCCAAAGTTCAAGGCTCAACTTGTCATAGTTTGTACGCTGACCAACGCGAGTCTCTTCAATTTGATGGCGAACTCGACTTACTGGAGAAAACGCGGCATCAAGCGGGATGATTCCAACCTCTGGCTCATGCTGGTACTGCTCCGTGGCAGGAACATAGCCTCGCCCGTTTTCGACAGTCATCTCGATATGAAACGGAACATCATCAGTCATCGTCGCAATCACAAGATCCCGATTGATCACCTCAACCTGATCGTCGCAAATCACATCCGCACCAGTCACAACACCTCGGGTGTTTTTTTCAATCCGTAGCGTCTTGCTTGAAGAACTGTGGTTCTTAATCACCAGTGATTTCAAGTTAAGGCATATATCGGTTACATCTTCAACAACGCCCGGAATTGTTGTGAATTCATGTTGCACACCCTGAATCCGTGCGCGGGTCACTGCGGAGCCTTCAAGGCTCGACAATAAAATCCTTCGGAGACTGTTTCCAATCGTGGCACCGAATCCACGTTCGAACGGCTCCGCAACGAATTTACCATACATCCCTGTACGCGTATCACGATCAACAGCAACCCGACTCGGCAACTCAAGGCCACGCCAACGAATTCTCATTTCCGCCCCCACACAAAAATCAGTTCAACACAGAAACGCGATCACCAACGTCACACGCGGCGACGCTTTGGAGGCCTGCAACCGTTATGCGGCAATGGCGTTATGTCTTCAATTGATTTAATTGACATACCCGAAGCCTGCAATCCAGTGATCGCACTTTCACGCCCAGCACCAGGCCCCTTGACTCGGATCTCAACTTCTCGAACGCCGACCTTCGCAGCCTTTTCAGCGACCGTTTCAGCAGCACGCTGAGCCGCAAACGGTGTGCTTTTTCGAGAACCCTTGAAGCCTACCGTCCCGGCAGTCGCCCAGCAAATAACATCGCCAGCAGCATCGGTCATCGTTACGATCGTATTATTGAAGGTCGCCTTGATGTAGGCGATCCCCTTGTTCACATTACGACGAATCTTCTTCTTCTTAACTTTAGCCACGTATTTGTCTCACTGAACTCAGATACACACAAAGCACCCAACTAACACGGAAACCAAGCAATTAGCGCTTGGCATCCTTTACACCCTTCTTTCCAGCGACGGTCTTTTTGCGACCTTTTCTGGTACGGGCGTTGGTCTTCGTCCTCTGACCACGAACGGGCAACCCCTTGCGGTGCCGCACGCCTCGATAACACTGAATCTCTCGCAAACGCCCAATTTCCTGCTGCACTTTGCGGCGCAGTGGACCTTCAACGGTGTAGTTCTTGTCCAGGTGATTTGTAATACGGCTGACTTCGTCTTCCGTTAACTCACCCGCACGAACGTGAGGATCAATCCCAAGTTCGTAGCAAATCTGAACCGATAAAAATGGCCCAATACCGTACAAGTAGGTCAACGAAATGTACGTTGACTTGTTATTCGGGATGTCAACACCCAGAACACGAGGCATCTAAGAACTCCGAAGCAAACAGCCTTCAACCAAACAATCACTCAGCCCTGTCGCTGTTTGTGCCGTGGGTTTGAGGAACAAATTACGAAAATCCGCCCGCGTCTACGCACGAGCTTGCAATGATCACATATCCGCTTAACGCTTGAACGCACTTTCATCGTAACACCTTTGAGATGATTCTGATACCAACCGAGCAGAACTTCTACTTATCGGAATCCAACAGACCCGGATAGTTCCGCATCACCAGATGAGAATCAATCTTTTGAACGAGATCCAATGCCACTGAAACAATAATCAACAGCCCCGTGCCACCAAAAAAGCTGGCTGTCACGAAGTCACCAGTAATTGTATTCGAAATAATCGTTGGTATTACCGCCACAACAGCCAAAAACGCGGCACCAACGTAAGTGATGCGGAGCATTACTTGCTCAAGATGAGCAGCCGTACGACCGCCGGGCCGGTAGCCTGGTATAAAGCTTCCATTGTCCTTCAAGTTTTCAGCCATATCCTTCGGATTGAAGGTGATCGCTGTCCAGAAGTAACAGAAGAAATAGATCAGAATTATGTAAGCCAAACTATAAATAAAACCCTGTCCAGGTGAAAAACACTGCCCGAGATAAGCTAACCCTTGAGCCCACCAAGAACCACCTGAGCCATCCTGCCCCATAAACGCCTGTCCGAGCTGCGTAAACACAAAAAACGGGATCATCAGCAAACTAGACGAGAAAATGATCGGCATTACCCCGGACTGGTTTACTCGTAAGGGCAACCATTGCCGATTTCCGCCCGTCACCCGACGGCCTCGAACATGCTTTGCACTCTGAATGGGAATTCTTCGCTGCCCCTGCGTAATAAACACGACAACGGCAATAACAGTCACAAATACGATACCCATCACGAGTAGCTTTTCGATACCAAACTCAGTACTGATACCCACACCGTTTGTCGCGATGCCCTTGACCCACTTTGTCACGATCTCCGGCATTCTCGCCAAAATCCCAGCCATAATCAACAAGCTGATCCCGTTACCAATTCCGTATGCGTCAATTTGCTCACCAATCCACATTAGGAACACTGTTCCCGCAGTCATCACCAGCGTGCCAAACAACAACCAATGAAAACCATCATATTCCGGCAAAATCGCGGCTTGCCCTGAACCGCCACCACTCATGGTTCGCAGCAGGAAGAAGCTCTGGACTAGGCAGACCACGACAGTTGCGTATCGAGTATACTCATTGAGTCGTCGCCGTCCGGATTCGCCTTCTTTTTGAAGCTTCTCCAAGGGCGGATAAACCGTACCCAGCAACTGAAAGACAATTGACGCGGTGATGTAGGGCATAATGCCTAAGCCAAACACTGATCCACTTTGCAGGTCCGATGCAGAAAACACTGATACGACCTGCAACAACCCACCCAAGCCTCCGCGTCCAGCAGAAGCATTGGCCATCGCTTTGCCGACGGTTTCATGGTCAATGAATGGCAATGTAATATGGAATCCCAGCCTATAAACGGCTAGCAACACAATCGTCAAAACGATCTTGCGCCGTAGCTCCGGGACTCGAAATACCGTTAGAAGTTTAGCAAGCACGGAGCATCTCCTTTCACCAACGAAAAACCGCTGGCACTTCTTAGACAGCCCCGGTTGAAATGCGCTGGAAAGTACCTCCAGCCGCTGAAATCTTTTGCTCTGCAGACGCTGAAAAACGGTGTGCGGTTATCTTTAGATTTTTGGATAGATCACCGTCACCTAGTACCTTAAGCTGATCAAACTTGCTGCGAATCAAGCCTCTCTCCGCCAGCAGTTCAGGAGTGATCTCTGAACCCGCCTCGAACGACTCGTTCAACTCGCCAACATTTACAACCGCCACACTTGGCGCAAAGTAGCTGTTGTTGAATCCTCGTTTCGCAACGCGACGGAACAAGGGCATCTGACCACCATGGAAGCCGCGGCGTCGAGATGAACCGGAACGACTGAAAAAGCCTTTGTGTCCGCGACCAGATGTCTTGCCATGACCAGAACCTGGTCCACGACCAACGCGCTTACGCGCCTTGCGGGGTTCAATTCCTACGTGTACGTCATTCAAAATCACAGCGACACTCCTCGCAATCGTTCGATATGTTCTCGTGTTCTCAGCTTCTTAAGTGCGTCCAGAGTTGCCTTAACCAAGTTCAACGGATTCGTAGAACCATAGGCCTTTGTCAAAATGTCAGTTATACCGGCAGCCTCAACCACGGATCGCACACAGTGGCCAGCAATAACTCCAGTACCTGGCTTGGCAGGCAACAACAGCACGCGAGAGGCACGATATTGACCGAGGACCTGATGCGGGATTGTCGTACCAACAATAGGCACCGACATCTGCGTGCGGTTGGATTGCTTCGTCGCCTTTTCAACCGCGAGAGGCACCTCAATCGCCTTGCCGTATCCATAACCAACACGTCCGTTGCTGTCCCCTGTAACAACAAGAGCTGCGAAGCTAAAGCGTCGACCGCCTTTAACCACGCAAGCGCATCTTCGGATCTGAATTACACGTTCGCCGGAATCACTTCTATTGTCTGCACTGGACACCGATCACCTCAGGCACAAAAAACAAATTAAAAATCCAAACCCGCTTCACGGGCCGCATCTGCCAACGCCGCCACACGACCATGATAGCGAAAAGATCCACGATCAAAAACCACCCGAGATATTCCGAGTTTGACGGCTCGTTCTGCTATCAACTTCCCAACTTGGCCTGCTGATTCAGAGTCACTGCCAACACCACCCGGTCCAGCGATCTCAGCTTCAACAGTGCTGGCCGCTACCAATGTCTTACCAGCGACGTCGTCAATGATTTGCGCATACATATGGCGGTTGCTGCGGAAAATTGACAGCCGAGGTCGCCCATGCGCGTCGCGAATGATGCGATTGCGAACGCGATACTGACGCCGCTGATTCTGTTTTGCCAGACGAGAATGAACACCCATCGCTCAACCCAATATCAACAAATGATCTGAAAATACTTATTTGGAACCGAATGCTTTACCGGATTTACGGCGAACGAACTCGTCCTGATAGCGAATCCCTTTGCCTTTGTAAGGCTCCGGTGGACGAACAGCACGGACGTCAGCAGCAAACTGGCCGCAAGCCTGACGATCCGAGCTTTTCACAATTACATGAGTCGCATCAGGAACTTCACATTTTACTGTCGGAGGAACCTCCAACACGATTTTGTTCGCAAAGCCCACTTGCAGCGTCAATTTGCTGCCCGCAAGGTTTGCATTGTAACCAACTCCGATAATCTCGAGCTTCTTTTCGAACGGCTTCACTACGCCGTTGACCATATTCTGAACCAAACTCCGCGTCAGGCCATGCAGAGCACGACTGCTACGCTTATCATCAGGTCGCGAGACGAGGATGTTGTTTCCGTCCACGGCAACCTGAATTGTCGGATGGAACGAAAAACTCAGTTCGCCAGCAGGACCCTTTGAGGAAATCTGCGTCCCAGAAATTTCGACCTTGACCCCGGAGGGAATCGAAACCGGTTTTTTTCCAATTCGAGACATCTGTCAACACCCATCAATTCAAATAAGCTAAGCAACAGATACGCTGCGAAAACCAAGAGCACTACCAAACTTGGCAGAGCAACTCACCACCAACACCTTGTTTGTGTGCCTCTCGATTACTCAAGACGCCTTTTGAGGTCGACAGCACGGAGATCCCCGTTCCCTGCCTTACATCTTTCATATCTGAAACACCCACATAAACGCGACAACCAGGTTTGGAAATGCGTTCGATGTGTTGGATCACATGTTCGCCATTCGGACCATACTTCAAATTCACACGCAGCATCTGGCACACATCGCCTTGAACTACTTCGTGATCCCACACGAAGCCTTCTCGGGACAATGCTTCGACAATGCTTGTCTTCATTTTGGAGAGCGGAACATCCACAAAGGGACGCTCAACACGTACAGCATTGCGAATTCGAGTCAGCAGGTCAGCAATCGGGTCGGTCATCATATCAGCACTATTCCTCTATTCTACCAACTGGCCTTTTTGACGCCAGGAATTAAACCGTCCAGACTCAGGTCACGAAAACAAATACGGCAAACTTTGAACTTGCGGTAAACAGCACGGGGCCTCCCGCACAACATGCATCGATGTTCAATGCGACTGCTGAACTTTGGCGTCCGCTTTGCTTTTTCAATCTTCGCTTTACTGGCCATTGACTGTTCCCGGATCAAATAACAATTTTGAAGTCTACTCTTCTGTCTTAAATGGCATTCCAAATGCCTTCAACAGCGCACGACCTTCGTCGTTCGTCTCGGCTGTTGTCACAAACGTAATGTTCATGCCCTGTGTGTTGGTGACTGACTCAGGATCAATCTCCGGGAACACCGACTGCTCATTCAACCCGTAGTTATAATTTCCACGTCCGTCAAACCCTTTGGGGCTAACACCCCGAAAGTCACGCACTCGGGGTAACACCAATGTAATCAGTCGATCGAGAAAGTCGTACATTCTCTTCCCGCGAAGCGTAACGCGACATCCAATTGGTTGACCCTCACGAAGGCGGAAACCCGCTACAGATTTCTTTGCCTTGCAAATCTGAGACTTCTGGCCAGCCAATTGAGTCAATTGATCCGCAGCCTGGTCAAGGCGTTTGCGATCATTCACCGCCTCGCCTACCCCCATACTGACGACGATCTTCAGCAACTTTGGTATCGAATGAACGTTCTTTCGACCCAGCGTTTGCAGGAGTTCGGGAACTATTCGTTTGTTGTAATCTTCCAGCAACCGAGTCATCTTAGTCAACTCTTCAAAAACACCGAGCAGTCAGAAACGCGTCAAACCTGTGTCACACCACTTCGTTCGCAAGACTCACGATCTTCATAAAACGTTTTTCGCGGAGTTCGCGGGCAACCGCACCAAAAATTCGAGTACCTTTGGGGTTCCCATCATTATCGACAATCACGATCGCGTTGCGATCGAATTTAACATAAGAGCCGTCGGCTCGTCGCGCGGCCTTCTTTGTCCGAACGACAACGCCCTTCACCACGGCTCCACTCTTAATCGCGCTGCCAGCCAAACTCTTCTGCACAGCCACGACAACAATGTCACCCAAACCAGCGTATCGACGGCGACTGCCACCCAACACTTTAATACACCGAGCTGATTTCGCGCCTGAATTGTCAGCCACGTCAAGCATTGTCTGCATCTGTATCATTGCAAAACCCCGATCCGAACACACAACTTGAAACAACCAGTCACGCCAACACTGCTAAACCGTTGCAATCTCATCAACCACTGCCGCTGCTGACACAACGCGAACTAGATCCCAACGCTTCAGACGTGATCGCGGAGGAGCCTCAATAATCTCAACCGTATCACCGACCTTTGCCGCTCCGCTCTCGTCATGGACGTGGCAGACGGTCCGGCCACGAATGATCTTCCCGTATTTCGGGTGTTTCATGCGGCGTGCAATTTCGACTCGAAGCGTCTTGGGCTGATTGCCAGCAACGACGCCGACTAACGTCTTCTTCATCTTCATCTGTATTGACACCCATCAGGATTTAGAAATCTCACGCTCACGCTGGATTGTACGAATGCGGGCAATACTGCGACGCAACTTCTTTACATTACTCGGAACATCATTACGTTCCGTAGCCGCCTGCAAACGCAGACGAAACAAAGACTGCTGAGTCTCTCTGAGCTCGTGCTCAAGTTGCTCATCAGACATTTCTCGAATAGTCGCGGTCGCCCTGGACATTACCCTGCACCTCAACGCTCAACGCAAACGAATTTCAAATCTCAGGGCGGCGTCCTACGAGACGAACCCTAACCGGCAGCTTGTGGGCAACACGCTGAAAACAGCTTCTCGCCGTATCATGTGTGACACCCTTCAATTCGAACAAAATCGTTCCTGGCTTAATAACAGCCACCCAACGATCAGGTTCGCCTTTTCCTTTACCCATTCGGGTTTCCAATGGTCTTGCAGTCACTGGCTTCTGAGGAAATATTCGAATGTAAACGCGACCTTCACCACGAACATACTGCGTTGCTGCGATTCGACAGGCTTCAATCGTCTGCCCGGTAATATGACCAGGATCCAACGACTGCAATGCCCACTCACCAAAGACCACAGTATTTCCGCGAGTCGCGTTACCTCTTATACGTCCTCTTTGGCTTTTTCGATGCTTGACCCGCTTTGGCATTAGCGCCATCTGCAGTCTCCTCGTTCGAATAGTCGCCCAGATCAATCCACACTTTCACACCGATTATGCCCATCGTCGTTGCTGATTCGGCCAAACCGTAATCAATATGACGACGAAGCGTCGACAAGGGAATCGATCCTCGACTCGCCTTTTCCTGTCGTGACATTTCGGCACCGCCCAAACGTCCAGACATTTGAATCTTCACACCGTACACACCGGAACTCATGACTTCGTCGAGCGTCTTCTTGATCGCACGTCTGAAACTGCCGCGCTTCTGAAGCTGCTGGGCAATCTTCATCGCAACGAGCTTCGCATTTCGATTGGGATTTGTGATTTCAACAATCTTTACATCCATTCGACGCCCAGTCAAATCTTCGAGTTCTGACTTGAGCTTATCCACTTCCTGGCCTTTACGACCAATAATCACGCCCGGCCGAGCCGTATGCATATGCACTACGACCTGGTCTCGGGTACGTTCAATTTCAACTCTCGCAATCTCAGCGAAAGCGTATTTGGTTGCTACAAACTTACGGATTTTATGATCTTCCAACAGGAGATCACCGAACTCGCGTTTAGAAGCGTACCAGCGGCTACGCCAAGTCTCCATGACTCCGACACGAAAACCGGTTGGTCTGACTTTCTGACCCATAACACACCCTACTTTGAGCAAACTGCTATTGGACTAACCTAATTCCGGAGCATCAACTGCCACATGAATGTGCGCTGTGCGCCGGCGAATCAAATTTGCCATACCCCGAGCTCTGGCATGAACACGCTTGAACATCGGACCGCCATCCACTCGCGCCTCGGAGATCTTAAGGCGATCCGGATTCCGGACACCACGATCCTCAGCGTTAGCAATTGCGCTCTTCAGAACACTCTCGATGAATCTCGCGCCACGATTGGGCTCAAACGCAAGGGCATTCAGACCCTGCTCTGCCGACAATCCACGGATCATGTCCGCGAAAGGCCGAACCTTCGTAGGCGAAATTCTGGCAAATTGATGTGTGGCACGTACTGACACCATGACTACTTCTTACCTTTTGAACCGTGCCCACGAAACGTTCGGGTTGGCGAAAATTCGCCTAACTTATGCCCAACCATGTCTTCCGTCACATACACACTCATGTGCATACGACCGTTGTGAACAAGGAAAGTGTGACCAACGAATTCCGGTGAAATCGTACACCGACGAGCCCATGTCTTCACTGGCTCTTTGCGCCCGGCTGAGTTTAGCTTCTCAACTTTCTCAAGCAGACGAGGGTCAACAAAAGGACCCTTCTTTAACGAGCGACCCATTCAAACACCCTTCCAAAACCCTTACAACTTAACCTCACCATAACGCACTGAACGACGACGACGAATAATAGCCTTGGCAGAAGCTTTCTTCCGATTTCTGGTACGCCCGCCCTTAGCCAGCTTACCGCTCGGGCTACACGGATGACGACCACCGGAATTTCTACCTTCACCACCACCCATCGGGTGCGCACACGGGTTCATCGCAGTTCCACGAACTCGAGGGCGTATGCCCTTCCAGCGATTACGCCCGGCCTTACCAATGACAATACTACTGTGTTCTGAGTTTCCAATGACACCGATCGTGGCTCTGCAACTGCTTGGCAAACGACGAACTTCGCCGCTTGGAAGCGTGACTTGAGCCCAGCGGCCTTCTCGAGCGTTCAATGTTGCACCAACGCCAGCACTGCGACACAATTGACCACCGCGACCAGGTTGCATCTCAATGTTATGAATCATCGTGCCGGCCGGAATCGATGCCAACGGCATACAATTACCAACGTTTGGTTCAAGAGCAGCAGCAGCGCTCTCAACGACCATCCCAGCCTTCAAGCCCTCTGGTGCGAGAATGTATTTCTTTTCACCATCGGCATATTCTACCAACGCGATCCGACTACTGCGATTCGGGTCATACTCGATGTGCGTGACAGTCCCGCGAACGCCGTCCTTGTCACGCTTGAAGTCTATCATGCGATAAAGACGTTTGTGGCCACCCCCACGGTGCAACGCAGTGATCTTGCCCTGATTGTTACGACCGCCTTTTTTCTTTGCGCGAATCGTCAACGACTTTTCCGGTCGTTTCTTCTTGTCAGTGATTTCAGCAAAATCACTCACCGAAGCGCCACGGCGTCCAGGCGTAACTGGCTTGTAAAATCGAATCCCCATAACACCCACTCACATCACACGATAAAAATCTGCAAACCTTGACGCCAATCCTAGAAGAACGCGATGCGATCTTCGTCATGTAACTTTACAATTGCCTTCTTCCAGGACTTTGTATGCCCGATCACCATCTTATTGCGGCGAGGTTTTCCAATGCGAGTCTGCGTACGGACTGCTAACACACGTACTTCCCAAAGCTGCTGAACAGCCGCTTTGATATCCGTCTTGGTCGCTAAAGGATGAACCTCGAACGAGTAAGCATTCAGCTTTTCAGACAGGTACGTACCCTTCTCGGTCACCAACGGCCGTCGAATGACCTGATGAGGTTGAAGTATTACACCACTACTAAAGAATGAACTCATTGAACTACCCAATACCAGTATTCAAATCACAGACCCGCTATGATGCATTACGACCCAAAATCCGATCCATCTCGCCAACAGTGATCACCAAGTGTCGCTGACGGAGCAGGCTATAAGCGTTAAGATCACTACCCGGCAACACCATCACGTCTTTGATATTGCGTGCAGACTTCCACACGTTCGTGTTCAGCCCTTCAGTTGTCAACAAAACCGATTTGCCAGTCAGCCCGACAGCGCCTAAAAATCCGACAATCACTTTTGTCTTCGGCTCCGCACACTGCCAACTATTCAAAACAACAGCCTGCGAATCCTGAAACTTGCTCAGCAAAGCCATCCGCATAGCTTTTCGAATTGCCTTTTTGGGCATCCGATAATAATAGTCCCTGGATTTCTTCGCGAAGGCATGGCCACCGCCCCGGCGAACTGGAGTACGGATCGCACCAGCACGAGCACGACCGGTACCCTTCTGCTTGAACAACTTTCGAGTACTGCCCGCAACCATGCCGCGTGACTTTGTATGCACTTCGCCGACACGGCGATTTGCGTTGTACATCACAACCGCGTCATGCAGCAATTGATTGCAAATGACATCAGATACATCTGATGGATCAAAAGCATAAGTGCCGCACTCAGCGCCAGCCATATCTCTAATTGGAACGGAAATCATGAAACCACCGACAAGTGTCAATTGCGATTCTTAACAGAACGACGCACAACCACAAAACTACCATTTGGCCCCGGAACAGCACCGCGAACCAACACAACATTGGCTTCAGTATCAATCCGCACCAAACGCAAATTCTTAGATGTCACCCGCACTCCGCCGTATCGGCCAGGCATTTTAGTACCCGCAAGAACTCTCGACGGATCAGCACTCTGGCCAATAGAACCACCGCGGCGATGAACGCGCTTGGCACCGTGACTTGCTGGCATTCCATGAAAGTTGTGACGCTTCATTACACCAGTGAAACCACGACCCAGCGAAACACCTATCACATCGACAAATTTCAAGCCATCAAGCACACCCGGCCCCAGCACTTGGCCTACCTGAAGACCGTGTGAAGCATCGGCAAAACGAAACTCGCGGACGAATCTTTTTGGCTCACACTCCGCCTTAGGCACCGCGGCAACACCAGCAGTCACACGGGACTGCTGCAGACGACCACTTAAGGCCGCCACATGACCACGAACCGAACGCGAAGACTTGGTGCGTGAACGATCCCCAAAACCGACCTGCACGGCACAATACCCATCTCGCTCCATTGAGCGAACCTGCAGTACCACGCACGGTCCAGCCTCGATTACAGTCACCGGCACAATGACGCCATCGGCATCATAGACCTGTGTCATACCAATTTTTCGACCAAGCAACCCAACTGACATAGCTCTGCACCCGCGAGCAGAAAGTAAAAAACGACAGACCGTGAAAGCCCATCAGAACAAGACGACACCAACATCATCAATCAAACTCAGGCCGTAGCAGTAGCCTTAATCTTGATATCAACCCCAGCCGGCAACGAGAGCTTGTTTAAAGCATCCACCGTCTTACCAGTGGGCTGAATGATGTCGATCAGCCGCTTATGAGTCCGAATCTCGAACTGCTCACGTGATTTTTTGTCAATGTGAGGACTTCGAAGAACCGTGTACCGCTCTATACGAGTCGGCAATGGCACTGGACCATGGACAATTGCCCCCGTGCGTTTTGCAGTATCAACAATCTCCGCCGCAGACTGATCCAACACGGAGTGGTCATACGCTTCCATCCGAATTCGGATACATTCTTCTGCACCAGCCACTGCAAACCACCTTGAGCAAAGTACTTACGTAAAACGAAACATGACCCCCAAAAAGCGGGGAATCGGGGATTCTAAAGTTTCGGCGTGATTTTGTCAATCAACAGCCTACAGAAAACAGTTACTTCGACAGATCGTCTCTGAAACTGAAATCACATCATCTGTTCTACAGCAGCAGATGGTGCAATTTCGTAGCGACATGGCTCCATCGAGTAGGATGCTCGACCTTGAGAAAGACTTCGGATTTGGTTCGAGTAACCGAACATCGCAACCAGCGGTGCTTCACATTCGAGCACGCATAAGTCTCCGCGCCGGTATGAGTTCATAATGATTGCTCGGCGGGAATTCAAATCTGACTGGATATTTCCAAGGAAATCCTCAGGGGTGACAACTTCCAGAGACATAATTGGCTCCAGAATCACCATTTTTCCTTCCGTCAGAACTTTCCGGAATGCTTCTGCTGCTGCCATGCGAATTGCCACTTCATTGCTTTCGCTTTCTCGATAGTTGACTGCTGTGATTAACAAGCTCAGCCCCATGATCGGGTTTCCGTAAACCCCGCCACCTTCCGCTTCTTTCTGGATTGACTCCAGGAGGATCTGCAATAGCTGTTTCGGCATGACTTCAGCAGCGAGTCGGTGTTCAACGACAATCGGAGTTGCTGATTCTGGAACTTCCTCTGCGATCAGCGAAACACCGAATCCGATTGCACCGGCAGGCAGGTTTTTGGAAAACTCAACGTTGACACTGATTTCTCCCGTCAGACGTTCACGATAGCTAACTCGCGGTTTGTGAAACTTGACCTTCAGATTGAAATCGCGTTCCATTCTGTGGCGAATCACTTCCAGGTGCAATTCTCCCATGCCACTGATAATGGTCTGCCCTGTTTCGGCATTCGATTTTACGCGGAACGTTGGGTCTTGTCGCTCAAGCCGTTTCAAGGTGTCGTCCAGTTTCTTGCGGTCATTGCTGGATTCCGGTTCGATTGCCATCGAGATCACGGTTTCTGGAAACACTATGGATTCGAGAGCAATCGGGGATTGAGGATCACACAGGGTGTCGCCCGTCGCGGAATCTCTGGGGCCAATGATCCCGCAAATGTCACCGGTTTCAACAGAATCAACCTTTTGTCGCGAATCCGATTGGATGTGCCACAGTTGGGTGACCATCTCTTTCTTGCCTGTTCGCGGGTTTAAGAGCTTGGAATTTCCTGTCAAAACTCCAGAATAGACGCGGGCAAAGTATAGATCACCATGAGGTTCTGCTTGAACTTTGAACAATAATGCACACACAGGTTCTTTGATTGATGGCTTGCGGACTGCCGTCTCGCCTTCCTGTTTTCCAGAAGGGATTAAGCCCTCAACCTGTGGGCGATCGAGTGGGCTTGGCAGGAAGTTCTTCACCCCATCGAGGACTGGCTGTACGCCAATATAGTCTAGCGACGCTCCGCAAAAGACGGGGTGCAGGACGCCAGCCAGGGTCGCCTTTCGAATTGCGGAGATTGCGACTTCGTGCGGCACGGCTTCGCCTTCCATGCATGCGGCCATCACGTCGTCGTCAATTTCTGACAAAACGTCGAAAAGCTCCGATCGCCACAAATCTGCGTCGTCCTGGTACGCCTCTGGGATCTCTTCGACGCGGAATTCCTGGCCTTTTGACTCTTGATCCCAATACATGGCCTTCATCGCCAGCAAATCAATCACGCCCACAAAACCGTCTGCGTTTGTGTTGGGGCCAGCACCGATCGGGATCTGCAAAGGCAATGTTTTACAGTTCAATCGATCATGAATCTGGTTGAGGACGCGATCAAACCCCGCCCCGATACGATCCATTTTGTTGATGAAGCAAATGCGTGGAACACGGTATTTGCTGGCCTGCCGCCAGACTGTTTCACTTTGAGCTTCAACGCCTTCGACTGCGCTGAAAATTACAACGGCTCCGTCCAGAACGCGAAGGCTGCGTTCGACTTCCGCCGTAAAATCCACATGCCCAGGCGTGTCGATGAGATTGATCGTGCATCCTTTCCAAGGGCACGTTACGGCCGCCGAATAGATTGTAATGCCGCGTTGAGCCTCTTCTGGGTCGGAGTCGGTTTCTGTTGTTCCATCATCGACGTTGCCCATCCGATGCGAAGCGCCCGTGTAGTAGAGGATGCGTTCAGTGGTAGTCGTTTTTCCGGCATCAATATGAGCAATAATGCCAATGTTTCGTATGGTTTCGATTTCGCGAGACATGATCAAAGACGATCGTCAAAAGAGTAAATTCCCAGGGTCACCGGCCGAAGATGGCTTGGGCGACGTATTCATTTTTTTGCTGGCTGCGAAGATTATCAGCTTGATGGAATGATGACCAATGTTTGTTCCGAAGTTCAATCGCCTTCCACTTTTTCATTGTATTGCCAATCTCCGCACTCAGGTTGGCAATTTCAATCTTGTCAATTTTACAAACTCTGAACTAGGATGCGTGCCTTAACCGAACAAAGAGAACATTGAGGCAACAGGGAAGTGCTGCAATTCAGTGGACTTTTGGATTGAGGCGATTGACGAATGGAATTCAATATCCGCCCTGCAGCGAAATGCTGCGCGAAGACCGGCCAGCCATTTCGATCTGGAGATGTTTGCTGGTCCGTGTTGATTGAGCAAAACGGCGTGCTTGTCAGGCAGGACTATAGTAGTGCGGCCTGGGAAGGGCCTCCGCCGGATGCGATTGGCCACTGGCGCAGTCAAATTGCGGAATCAACAGCGACGACTCGACCAAAGCTGGATGCCGATTCTCTGTTCGACTATTTCCTGCAGCTCTCTGATTCGCCAAACATCGTGCAGCGTCAGTATCGTTATGTACTCGCCTTGCTGCTGCTCAGAAAACGCCGCCTGGTGCTGGAAGATGTCGTCGAGTTCGATGATCGCCCAATGATGCGACTTGTCGGCAGTGGTGGTGAAGGCCCGTTCGATGTTCCCGAAGAGGAGCTCAACGAGGATCAGATTGAACGTCTGCAGGAGCAGCTGTTTGACACTGGGCGTGCCATCGCTGCGTGATTATTCTGGGATGGCGGATTTCAACACCATTGACTGATCTACTTTTTCACAATGAGCCTCGCGAACGTCTCCTTATGATTGCTTCCCGCACCATAGTTTTGCTGATTCTGCAGTCGATGCTGTTCGGCTGCACGTCTACGAGCAAATCCAAGGTCGTGCGAGTTGCCGAACCAGTGCTGTCGAGCACCATGAACTGCGAAGAACTTGTCGACTATCTGAATGCCCAGAACAATGGACTTCATGGCTGGCGATGTATGGATACTCTCGTTCATGTCAGTACACCTGAATTGCCTTTGCCGCAGAATCTGAAGGGCACATTGTCTTGCAGCGAACCTAAGAACTTTCGGCTGACGGCCGACAATTTTGTGGGTATGGCAGACTTCGGCTCAAACAGCGAGATCTGCTGGGCATACTCAAAGCCCGGTCAGCCAGCCGTGATGACATGGGATCATGCGGATTCACATTTACTGGAATATGTTCCGGGCAATTTTCCTCGACTGGATCCTGAATGGCTGATGGTCATTCTGGGCATTCAACCATTGGACGCACGTGACTTTCAAATGCACAAGCCGCCAGCGGGATCACGCGAACTCTGGCTGGTGGCCATTGAAGAATCTGCCAGCGGTCAGTCGGTTCGGCGCGTTATTAAAGTGGATACGATGCGTGGGCTCGCTCGTGAACACGCATTGATCGATCATAACGGAGAACATCTGCTGAGAGCGCAACTCAGCAACCATCGCACCTGCGGCGGGCATGTTCTGCCGCACACCGTGAAGATTAGTTTTCCGCCACAGAAGACTGAGTTGACTCTGAACTTCAAGACAATCGAACCGAATTGCCGCATGACTGATGGACTGTGGACTCCACCGGGCGGCGATCGAATCGCGCAGATCGATCTGGGTGACTATGTGCGTCAGACTCACGGAGACATTCCGCCGAAAAGCCATCGGCAGGGTTCGGTGTCTGCTGAATTCGCGAGTGAACCGCGAATGCTCGACGCGAAGCCGCAACAAAAACGCAACACGCCAGTTGAGCCAGATTTCGATTTACATCCCTTGTCTAACGAATCGATTTTCTCTGGCGAAGATTCTTCCGACGGACGTTTCTTTGTTGAAGAAGAATCAGACGAATTCGATCCAGGCTTTCAAAATTCCATTGAAGGCGAATCTGATGATCCGGTCTCCGATTCCCGAGCTCCGATTCACAAAGCGGGATTTCTGGAGGAACCGGATTTTGACACAGCGGTGCCGACAAGAACAAAGCCTCGCTGGTTTGGTAGAAGCTTCAATCGATAATGTCAGGATACTCATCATGGCCTCCGCACCTATGCCGCCCGTTGCTCTGAAATCACTTCCCGGTATCCGTCAGTTTGACATGACAGGTCAGGTTGCGGTGATCACAGGCGGATCCAAAGGACTTGGCGCGGCCATGGCGGCGGGACTCGCGTCCGCAGGAGCGACAACAGTCATCGTGAGTCGCAATCTTTTGGAATCTCAGAGCATCGCGGCGGAAATCTCGGAGGGATTTTCAGTTCAATCGATCGGTCTGCAGGCAGACGTCGCGAAGCCTGGTGATGTGCAACAGCTCGTACACGACGTGATGGAAAAGACCGGCCGGATTGACGTTCTGGTGAACAGCGCGGGGATCAATATTCGTGGAAGTATTACGGATTTGACGTACGAGCAGTTTCAGGAAGTTCAAAAGATAAATGTGGATGGCACGTGGTTGTGTTGCAAGGCCGTGATTCCTCATATGAAACTTGCTGGCTACGGCCGCATCGTCAACATCGCCAGTACATTGGGAGTCGTCGGCCTGGCCAATCGGACACCGTATACATCGAGCAAAGGCGCTGTTGTTCAGATGACACGAGGTCTGGGTCTGGAGCTGGCTCCATTTGGAATCACCTGCAACGCCATTTGTCCCGGCCCGTTCCTGACGCCGATGAATGTCCCGATTGCTGATACAGAAGAAGCCAGGAAACATATTATCGGAGCCGTTGCGATGGATCGCTGGGGGCAGCTCAACGAAATTCAGGGCGCCGTGATCCTGCTCAGCAGTCCCGCAGGAAGTTACATGACCGGAAGTCTGTTGACCGTGGACGGTGGCTGGACAGCAAAATAATCGAGAGGCCAGGAACTCGTGCCGCTTATTTTGATCGGCCGGCAACTTGCAGTATCATCGTTCGCAATAACTCCAGATGTTGTTCCTCTGGAAACACAGCAGCGATTTCCAAGGCGGCCACGTTTTCGCAATGGACGGGGAGTTTTACGAGATCCTTCAACGTCGTGACGACTAATGCCCCGTTTGCTGCCCCTGCTTGCCGCTGCACCTGGTCGAGATCGGTATCGGAATAATGATGGTGATCCGGGAACCATGATGTTCCCGTCACATGCATGCCAGCCCGAACTGCGGTCGTGTGAAACGCTTCAGGGTTTCCAATTCCGGCCATCAAATGGACATTCGTTGCCGCAGCTTCGCGGAGTTGAATCCTGCTTCCGTCGCGACGTCGCAATGATGTCGGCTGAAAGACAACTCGCAGAATGCGGTCCGCAAGTTTCGGAGCAGCCGCGATCACAACGTCTTCAATTTTTGCCAGTGCGAATTCGTTCGTCAGGTCCGATCGGGTGATGATGACGACATCTGCTCTTTTCAAACTTGAAAGCGGTTCTCGAAGCAGGCCACGCGGTAAAAGGTGACCGTAGCCGAAAGGGTTTGTGGCATCGATCAGCACAATGTTAAGATCCCGATGCAGGCGTCGATGCTGAAATCCATCGTCCATCACGATCGCGTTGACTCTGTTTCTACCAGCACTGTCCAGCAGCGACGTTAAGAACCTCGCGGCCGCGACTCGATCTGGATTCTGCTCATGGGGAGCTTCCGGACACAGAATATTCAGTACTAATTTTTCGTCATTCGCATTACCATCGACGGAACGATACCCGCGACTCACGATCCCGGGTTGTTGATCCGCCTGAAGCAGCAAATGGCACACCAGCGCAACCAGCGGCGTTTTTCCTGTCCCACCGGTCGTAATGTTGCCTATGCTGATGACAGGAACAGTAGAATGGTGAGCAGGCTTCAGGCCTAGATCAAAAAGGCCGTTGCGGAGGGCGACGGCGAACCGGTATCCAACCGACGCGACACTCAGCCCAGCACGAGCGCACGGAGCTGCGACGCCTTTTGTTTTACCGCTCACCAGGTCTCTAAACCACGACTCATTCACGTCCGCAAGTCCCCGCATCCTGCCAATTTGTCTCGCTTTCCCGGAGTCATAGCAGACCGCCGGCGACGTCAGCAAACGAACCTGCTGCCGAATTGCGACTCGTCCGGAACGTGGTTTTTCTTCCCTGATCCGCAAATTCCCGCCTTGAACGCTCGTTTCCGGAGTGTCGAGCCGATTCCACTTGCATCCGGAATGGTGAGTTTGAGACACTCTTGCGGAACAAGGAAACGAACCTGCGGTCGCCGGATCGCGTTTTGACTGGTTGTTGGCTCATCATCGCCAACGTGGATCTCTGGAAGGCATTGGATTTATGTTGCAACTGAATCGTCTGGCCATTGCTGTGACTGTCGTCGCGATGTCGTGTGTTTTTCCTTCGTCGGCAAAAGCGCAGGGCTTGATCTTTAATCTGCCAGAGGACGGGACGGCTGTCGAATACGAAGGCACGCTGACTCAAGCCACTGGTCCGGATGATCAGGAACCATTGTCATGGACGTGCGAACTGAGCATCAAATCTGTCGGCAGCGAAGAAGCCGAATTTGAAGGCCAGGTCCAGCCCTGTCGCTGGATCGAAATCAAGACGCTCACTGGAAAATCGGGCGCAGCAGGTATCGATCCGGGCCCCGTTGGTGCGCGTATTTACAAAGTGTTGGTTCCGGAAAGCAAAGTCATAGCGGATTCCGTCGATGCCGACAATGTTCCTAACGACATGCTGCCGATCGTGCGCGGATTTCGGCGCTTGGGTGAAGAAGCCGTCAAGGAAATTAAAAGGCCCGCATTGCGAATCTATCCCACGATTTCTTTGCTGACAAATTATGACAATCCCGAGGTCATCGCGACAAACGCGCAGCCAGAAGTGACTCTGCAGGGACCACCGATCACAGCAAAGCATTTGAAGGGCAAGTTCGTGATGGAACGTGCCGAAAGCAGATCGACCAACGCAGGCGAGTACTGGGTTTCGAAAGATGTCCCTTTTGGTCTGGCCCGCTGGGTTGTTTCGGTCACGCGTGAGGAGAAAGAATCAACCGCTCCGCGTTCGGAGTTTCGCATCGTCAACATTGTCAGCGAGGATATGAAGCTGAAACGACAACGTTCAAATGTTGAGAGTGAACTTGTGACGCAGTGAGAATTGCGGAAGTTGCACAACCTGGTTTTGAGGGACCGCAATTGAATCGCTTCTCATTTCACGAGACAGATTGCCTTGCCCACGATCTCGCGAAGCTGATGCCGCAGACAACGATCGCCTTCGAAGCTGAGTTCGATGCCGCTCGGTTTGCACCATCTGAATCGCCCACCGCATTTCCGGGAATTGTCCTGCTGTACGATGGTCGGCCTTGCGCAGCGATGGGTTATTCAAGAGAACCATCCTCAACGGTTGTTATTTCTCCACCTATTGTTTTGATTGATGCGACAGACGACATCCGCCGCGATATTTACGGCGTGTTGTTGAGGCGCATGATGCAACGCTCTGTTCAGACTGGGTTTCTGCAGATAAATTTTCTGCAGCACGATTCAAGTGTAGACTCGCTTTTTCTAAGTCTCCTGGCAGAACGAAGCTTCGTCCCAGCGGCCACGATTCTACAGTGGGAGCTTTCAACTTCGCCAGGTTCTGCTGCCCATCAAGCCGACTTGCAAAATTCGAACACGCCAGTTAAGCCGCGTCATGGCGATTGCACTCTTCATCGCTTCGATATCACGAATACAGAGGACGATGAAGTTCACGAAGTACAAACAGCGTTGGACGCAATTCTAAGAAGCAGCGATGACTTACCCAGTCAGCCGCGACCGCGGTCAGATGAGTTGCTGGAGAGGTGGCAGGCTCTTCAAGCCAGTATTTTAATGTGTCGCACCCAAGGCAAAATTGCCGGCATATTGTCTTACGTAAAATGCATGGCAACGGAGCCTGCCAGGGAAATCCAAAAGGCATGTGCTGCAGAAGCAGTATCCAAATCATACCTCAGCCTTGAATATATTGGCGTGGTCTATGAATTTCGACGCCGACAGCTAGCCTCGTGGCTGATCGGACAGATGCGACTGCTTCACCAAAGCGTCCGCAGTGTGGAATACCGAAGTGTCTCTGATGTCACGGCTGTCAAAGCATTTTCAGATGCTGCAAATTCGCCAGCCACAGCACTCTATGAGAGTCAGGGATTTGTACTGGCCGCAGAAATGCAACTTTGGTGCTGTGAACTCAAGAGCGACCAGAGCGAAAAAATTCTCCCGGCGTGGAGATGAATTTTTCCGAATGTCAAGCTGGCAATGTCCAGATTGCGAGTCTGGAAGCCAGCTAAAAATATCGAGCCCATTTGGTGGCAGATACGGTTTACAGCGGACTCTGATCATATCACACTACGCCTCCTTATTAACGGCAGATAGAATGTAGCGAGCGCGGTTTGTGGTTATGGATACCCATTCTGGCAGAGTGTTGTAGTCGGTTTTGAATTCGATTTCAGGGTTACGCCTAAATCCAGATCCTGAATTCGTGGACGGCGATACAATGTGGTGTGAATATCTCCATCGACGGAAACGGCAAGACTGACATGGATGTGTTTCTAGAAGACGAAAAGGCATCGACGTGCCTGCCACTTGTGACTCGTATCTCAGTTGCATATCCGCTGCATTCCAGGAATTCTCACGAGCTAATTGCTGAGGCGGCCGAACTGAATCGCCGCGGCATTCGGTATGTTTGTGTGCGACGCCAGCAGATCTATTTCATCGGTGAACATGTCATCCACGATATTCTCGCCGATGCCGGTATCAGAGTCAGCTGCGTTGGATTCGCGGGCGGATTTACCGGCTCGCTGGGCATGTCATACGACGCAGCCACCAGCGACGCGCGGCGTTCGATTGATATTGCTGCTGATCTGGGAGCGCGATCCGTTGTAATTGTTCCCGGCGAGCAGGGGAATCATACCTACCGTCATGCAGAAAAAACGATTCGCCTGGGCTTGTTAGATGTGGCGCAGCATGCAAGTCAGCTCAATGTGAGGCTGCTGATTCCAACGGCTACGGTACTTATCAGTGCGAATGATTGTTTTCGCCCAAAGCAGTGCCCATTGAGCTGGCTCGACGGCATGGGTAATCCACTGATTCGGCCGCTGATCGTGGTCCGTGGCAAAAGTTTCGCTTGTCGAATGCCGGAAGGATGGCGCGAGAGTCTGGCCGCTGGCGGCAGCTTACGAATCTGCCACCGCTGCGAATGCTACGACGTTAATGCCCAAATAGTGGCTCGCGTCCTGCTGTACATCGCTCGGAACGGCGGCATGACTGATTTCGACAAGCTGGTGTAGCGCTTCTTCTAATGCGTTGTGGGTCCATCGCCAGCAGTTGCTCCTGCCATCGCGACCGGTGGTGAGGAGTCCTTGATCTCTTTGGGCTTATTGATCATGACAAGCACCATTCCGGCAGTCGCAATCAGCAGTCCGATATAAAACGAGGGACTGAGAGATTCAAATTTCTTGCCGTGCGCAAAGATCGTCACAGAAACGATCGTATTTATGATCGGCGCGCCAGCAAAGACCATGGGAGCCACAAGAAATGCGGCAGTCGCGCCGGCCTCCTTCACGGCGAAAATAACGCACAGCGCTCCGGCAGCTCCAGCCACACCAGCCAGAATTCCATAGGTGATACTCGACCTTGCCCAGTTCAATTTTGCGGGATCTTTTGCTGTCGGATCACCTTTGTAAAAGATGAAGAAGCTGGGAATCAATACTGCCACCAGAAAGTAAGCGATCCCGACCATTAAGAACGCACGCAGGTTACTGCCAAATTTGTTCGTGGCATCATGCACAAGTGGAACATAAACGCCCCATGACAGAGCAGCTCCAGCGACAAAGGCGAGGACAGTCCACTTGATATTCATAATGTTGGCTTTCGATATGGTTTTGCGATTAAAGTAGCCGTCACCCTTTTAGTGACGAATGCCAAAAGGTCGCTGTTGCGGCTTGCGTCACACGGAGGGTGACGTCTACTTTGCAAACGCGGACTGAGTATTGTAGAGCTCAGGTGCCGTTTGAGAATCCAATCGCGGCCTTGATCGTCATTTCCGAGATTTACGGCTCAATAGAATCAGCGGGCACGTCCTGAATCGCTGCTGGCTTTGCAAAAAACCACTGCTGAGCAAAATACCATGTCGTCAATGCCAGGCCGATGCCAATGACGATTCTCCGAACGAGCCTACGATCCAGCTTGCGCGCCAGACTGGCCCCCAGCCAACCTCCAATCGACGCTGAAACCAACATCGGCATCGCCAGTTGCCAATGGACATTGCCAGAGACGACAAAGACAACCACGGCGATGCCGTTAATCATCCCGGCCAGAATCGTCTTCATGCCGTTGACATGATGAATATTGCCGAGATTCAGCAGACTCAGCGTGCTCAGCATCAGGATTCCAAGCCCCGCGCCAAAGTAGCCGCCGTACAAACCAATCAGCAGTTGAAATCCGAACACCAGCCACAAGTACTTACGGCTTGGTGCGGCACCAGACAAATCATCGGTTTCATTCAACTCCTTCAACTTCGCGGCTGGAATCAGTCGCGGCTGCAGAATAAACAACGCCGTCGCGAGTCCGATTAACCACGGGATCATGGCCTTGAACGACGATTCCGGCGCAACGACGACGATCCAAGAACCAGCAACGCCGCCAATCAGACTCGGCACAGCCAGCCAGCGCACCCATGACCACAACTCACGCAACTCACGACGATAGGCCCATGATCCGGATAAAGCTCCTGGGCACAATGAAACTGTATTCGTCGCATTGGCAATGATGGATGCGTTTGGCGTTCCGCCAAGAATCCAGAGCAATGCAGGAAAAGTCAGCAACGTACCGCCGCCCGCCACGGAATTGATCGCCCCTGCGATCAGCGCCGCTGGACACAGAATGAGATAAGCCTGCCAAAGTTCCATCGACATCTTTAAGTCGCCATATTCATGTGAATGCAAATATCCATCGCGTAGGAGTTTTATCAGAGTAAGTGATCGACGACAGCAACTTGTTTCGTATCGATCACATATAATCATGAATCTGACAGTTACGCTGATTTCGATCATTCGCAGACAGCAAACTTGGTTAGGAGACCCAATCAGGAAAGCGCATCGGCGTGATCTTCGCCGACGTGTTGTCCAGATTGTCGCCCGACTTGCAATTTTGCGCCAGATCAACGGCGAATTTCCGGCAGAATTGGAATCCGTATTGACGGCTGACGGGTTCTCGCAAGCCACTGAGGAACTTCTCAAAGATCCATTCACAGATGGTGAACTTGCCTATGAATCCAGCGGCGATGCATTCATTCTTTCTTCCGTCGGCCCCAACATGGTCCAGAACGAAAGCGGAATTGAGGAAACCTCAACCAGCGACGTGGACTTCGATCCGCAGGGTTCCGACGACGATCACATCTGGCGTTGGCCGCCGCGTGAATAGCAGTTTGAAACTGTTCATTTCTGTAGCCATCACGCTCCGCCGTGATGAGGCCACAAGATCGCCCGACGCGGAAAAGCCCCAATCGCCACGTCTGTTGACTTGGAACGTGCGGCTGTTGTGCTGCGGACCGCTGTTGAAGGCTCATCACGACGGAGCGTGATGGCTACATTTTCTGCGCGCCATTGCTTTTAAAATACCCGACGGTGCCGAAATATGCAGCGAATGTCCTGAATCGCCAGGGAATCTATGGCCGAAAGGCCCAAAAACGAGAGTTTTTTGTGCCATTTGAGCAGCCTCTTCGTGGTCGTCTATAAAAAGGGCATCACAACCCAACGATGCTTAGGAAGTAGGCATTTACAGGAGTCTAAGGACCAGCATGGAAAGCAGAATGCACCGGTTCTGCAAAATCATCGGAAGCGGGTTTCTCGTAGTGGTTGATTACTGAACATCACTTCACAGCGGTCATGTGAACGTTGGTCAAGCAATTCAGTGATACGTTGGGCATACGTTTTGCGAAGCGTGGTTTCAGAGCTTTCAAGGTCCTTCACTGACAGTGCTGATAAAACATCGAATCCCATTTTCGCATGAAGCCCATAATTCCATGACTCAGGACGTGATTACACTCATATTGGCTGGTGGTGTCGGTACGCGTTTGCTTCCCTTGACGTCGGATCGGGCAAAACCGGCGGTGCCCTTCGGTGGACAATACAGAATCATCGACTTCACGCTCAGCAACTGTCTGCATTCCGGGCTGCGGCGGATTCTTGTGCTGCCTCAGTACAAATCACATTCGCTGATGAAACATCTCCGCGATGGATGGTCGGTGTTTAATCCGTCGCTCGGAGAATACATCACGCCGGTGCCACCGCAAATGCGCACGAGTGATTCGTGGTACCGAGGAACCGCTGATGCGATCTGTCAGAATCTGTATCTGCTGGAACGCAGTGGCGCGTCCAAAGTGGTTGTGCTGTCCGGAGATCATATCTACCGAATGGATTATGCTGAGATGATCCGCTTTCATAGCAATGCTGCTGCGGAAGTCACAGTCGCCTGTATGGAAGTATCACGCGACGACGCAAAATCCTTTGGCGTGCTGTCAGTGGATTCCGAACAGAGGATTACAGACTTCGCTGAAAAACCAGCAAACCCGACCGCTATTCCAGACAAGCCAGACCGTTCACTGGCCTCAATGGGAATCTACGTTTTTAATTGTGACACGCTGATCAAAGCACTGCGTGAAGATCACGCGAACCCGCAGTCATCGCACGACTTTGGGAACGATATTCTCCCGAAGCTGATTCAGGAAAAGTCGGTGTTTGGATATCAGTTCGGATGCGAACAGGGTCGAGTCAGTGTTGATCGATATTGGCGGGATGTCGGAACAATCGATTCTTACTTCGAAGCCAATATGGATTTGCTGCGACCTGTCCCGCCGCTGGATCTTTATCAAAAAGACTGGCACATTAGAACGGCAAACACACAGAATCCTCCAGCTCGAACCTGCAATGGTGTCTGCGGAACAGAACCCCGCCTCATCAATTCCATCATCTCGGCCGGAGCAATCGTGAGCGGCGGGATTGTGATCAACTCGATACTATCGCCGGGTGTACGAGTCGATGCAGGAGCTCACGTTGTTGATTCCGTACTTTTCAATCGTGTGACCGTTGGTGCGGGATGCCGAATCAATCGCTGCATCGTCGAGAAAGGCGTCGACATTCCGCCGGGCACGATCGTGGACTTCGATGCGATGTCTGACACTAAGGGATGCGTGATTTCCGAGAGAGGAATCCTCGTGATTCCTAAAGGATATTCAAACTGGTCACAGCACAGTGTTCAACAGTCGAACACACTCGAAAACACAATTGAGTTTCCTTCAAAAGCGGGTTGACAAGCCGGAAAACTCAGTCACCGATGATTTTGACAAGAACTCGCTTATCACGTTTGCCGTCGAATTCGCCATAGAAGATTTGTTCCCAGGGACCGAAGTCGAGCTTGCCATTCGTCACTGCGACTACGACTTCACGGCCCATGATCTGGCGTTTCATATGAGCGTCAGCGTTGTCCTCGCCAGTGCGATTGTGACGGTATGTCTGCGGTGATGCATCGAACGGAGCAAGCTGTTCCAGCCACTTTTTGTAGTCTTCATGCAGTCCGGATTCATCGTCGTTGATGAAGACCGATGCCGTGATATGCATGGCGTTGCACAGCAGCAATCCCTCTTTGATCCCGCTCTTTCGCAGGATCTCTTCAATCGTGGGCGTGATGTTCTGAAAACCCATTCTGGCGGGAATATTGAATGTCAGGTATTCGGTGTGTGATTTCATTAATACTCACTTCTGTTGTGTTCGGAGACTGTCCTTTTCAACTTGCAGCACGATGCCAATCGGCGTCATGCTCCTCACAATGCTTTGGGCTTAGAATTCTAATGCTGAATTTCCGGGAGCACATGCCCCTCAAGTTGGATTACAAGGATGTTGTGGCGAATCGATTGAAGACCAAAACGTGTTCGGTCCCGTTGGGGATCAACCTGGTGAAGACCAACGATTCCCGTCGGCCATCGACCGACGAAGAAGTCTTAAGCGACTACGAGAGCGCTTGCCAGCGGCTGGAAAGTTATGGCAGCGATAGACCGCGTTGGTCTATTGTGGTCCGGGGCTGGTGAAGGAAATTCTTAAGGGGCTGGTTGACCTACTGGAAAGAGATGGATTCAAAAACATCACGGACGGGGTCGGCGCTGATCTTGTGGGCTCGGGCCGTGGATGACAACATGTGTCAGTAGTCTCTTAACGGAAATTTCAGGGCACGTTGCGCAGGTTCTGGATCAGGGTTCAGTTTGACCGCAAGGCTCTTGGGGACCGCCGCGTCTTCAAAGTGACCAGTTCCAAGCAGAACAATGACGAGTTCGCCGTTCGACTCCGAATCGTCAAGAGCATGGTTGAGCGATCCGCCCAGCCCCAGAACGATGCTTTCCGTTCTAAGGAAATCGCCCATTGGTGATCAGAGAACGACTCCTCCACCAAGAAGCAGAGCAAACAGCAGATTTCCCGCAGCAAACAATTACGGCGAAACGTCGGTCTGCCGACCCGCGCCGAGTGATTTGATTCATCACTGTCACAGACTCAAAATCGTACAGAGTTCACGAAGCATCACATGGAGCAGGACCAACCTGTACCGAAGTATCTCCACCGCCGAACGCACCAGACGTTGTTTCAAAACCGCACGCTTGGAGGGCGAAGCTCCAGCTGAGCCGCCCGTTGTCTGCGTTTCGGCTCGGCAGGAGCCTCGCCCTCCCGGTTTTGAAACCTCTCTACTCCTGTTTGCTGCCTTGCAAGTATTCGTCTTGCGTCATGTTTTCCATGCCAGACGCTTTTAAGTCATCTTCAATCGGGGTTGTCGTCTTTACTTCAGCTTGATCCGGTGCTTCGATGCTTCCCGTACCACAACCGGAAAAAGTGAAACAAGCGGACACAACGAATATCCATGAAATACGAGTCATCGAAAAGCACCTCAAAAAATCTGGAAAACAAATCAATTAAAATTGGTGGAATCACTTGACTGAAGAAATTCCGTCCGACAAACGGTATTAGAACGACCGCTCACTTCGATTTCAACTCATTTCACAAAGTCAGTACGAACACATTGATGAACTGGGAAAGTATCGTTTCTCAGTTGTTTGAGGCACGATCATTCAGCGCCTCGGGTTCCGTAATCTCAAGCACTGAATCCACGGCAAACGGGCCGGTCACGATCTGTGATTGCCCGGACGGCCATTGGATCTCGATTCGGTCGATATCGGGCGACGTCCCGAGGCCGAAGTACAGGGGGCAGCTGCTTTGCGACAGATACCCTGACTTGCCATCGTTGACCTTAACAAAGCTTTGCGTTGCTGTATGCACGGTCACAATGGCACCCAAACCGTCACGATTTGAGACTTTGCCCGTCAGGTCAATCTTCAGAAAATGATTCCTGTGTTCTCTCTCCATCAGATTGCTGACCAGCACCATGGGCTCTGAATTAAAATCGTTTGTAATAATGTCAAGGTCACCGTCATTATCCATATCGAACAGCACGGACGAACGCGTCCCCAATGCCCCCCATGCGGAGATTCGCGTTACGTTCGCCCCGCCGGCTCGATACGCTTCTGCTAACTCGCGGTCTTTCCCTGCAACATCAAATTCGAACCAGGGTATGGCCGTCCTGTCGGCACGACGCGGCTCGACACCCAGTAGATACTCAGCATCCAGAAACTCGCGGCCTTGATTGTTCAGCAACACGGAATTGATGGCATAACGGAACGGAAAATTCATACTGGCAGTAACGAATACATCATCGAAGCCGTCAGCATTCAGATCGCCGACGCTCAATCCCCACGGCCAGTAAGTTTCCGCGCCGATGGTACTGGATATCTCCAGATAAGTGCCGTCCCGCTGTTTCTGAAAGAACGCATTGCCCATGACGTGATTGCCATCGGAATTCATGATTTCCGGCGCAAACTGCTCTTTGGGTGTCTTGAGTTTTTCGTTTTTCGGATCGACCAGATCTCCCATATCTGTGTGCATATCGGTCAGATAGATGTCGAGCCGACCATCGTTATCGAAGTCGAAGACCTTGATTCCCATGGTCCCCCACGGAGACGCAGGAAATATCTCGCGGCTTTTTTTTACGAATCGCTGCCCCCTTTCATTTTCATAGTACTCGTCGTGTCCCTGCATATTCAGCACGTACAGGTCGGGCCAGCCATCTTCGTTAACGTCCAATGGGCTGGCATCACCCGACCAGGAGAAATCCTGCAGGCCGACTTTTGCGGAAACATCGACAAATCGATTGCCCCCCTGATTCTCGAACAGGACGCTGCTCTCAGAACGCTCGGGCTTCAGGTGTGCCGCAAACGCGTCCAGATTAGCCACGTTATATAAGTATTCCCGATCATCAGGACCGGTGAACCGATCGTTCACGACATTCGCCGAGCTCTCTGTTGTGTACTTGCCGACGTTCACCAGAAACAGGTCCAGTCGCCCGTCACGGTTATAATCAAAGAAGACGGCGGACGAAGAATGTCCGTCATAGTCGAGACCGGATGCGACAGAAATGTCGGTGAATTTTCCCTTGCCGTCGTTTTCAAACAGAACGTTGGGACTGCGCACGTTCGTAACGTACAGGTCAGCGTCGCCGTCGTTGTCGATATCCGCAAATGACGCTGACACACCGATTGCATCACTGACTGCAACGCCTGCGACTTTAGTCATGTTCTCGAAAGTTCCGTCTCCGTGATTCTTCCACAATTCGTTGCTTCCCACCTGAGTGACAAAGTACACATCGTGTAATCCGTCGCCGTCCACATCAGCGATGGCAAGACCGTTTCCGTGATCGTAATGGCACGGTTTATGTTCCCGCCCCGCGTCGTCGACGATGCGGTTTCGGAACGTAATGCCACTCTCGCGACGACGATCGAAGAACGAAAAATCGTGAAACACATTGAACTTATCGACCGTGCCCAACTGAGCCTCACGCCGTCTCTGCACCCACGTCGGGTTCAGCAGGTCCGGAAGAACCAGAAGCCGCTCCTGCAACGTCGTATACAGATCCTGAGTCAACTTTTTGAGTTCCGTCGCAGTGCCGCTGTCGTAAAACCCTCGAATGTGGCCCTGCGGGTCGATCAACACAAATCCAGGACTATGCGTGATGGGAGCACCTTTGGCATTTTTGTCTTCTTCCACCGGCAGCTTGAAGCCTTGCCTGGTTAACGCCAATATCGTGTCCTTCGGACCGGTCAGGAATTTCCAGTGATCCGTATCAGCCTTGGCAGCCACTGCATATTCTTTCAGAACCTCCGGTGTGTCATACTCAGGATCGACGGTAATGCTGAGCATCCGGATGTCGTTCCATGCCTGATGCTTCTTCCATTGCTCCTGAAGTTCCGCCAGCCGTGCAGTCTGCACAGGGCAGGTTGCCTCACAGCGCGTGAAGATGAAATTCACAACACAAGCCCGGCCCAGCAGTTGGTCTGAACCGTATGATTGCCCGGACTGATCCGTCAAAGAAAAATCGGGGGCACGCATCAGGATCGGTGGCTTTTCGACCACAGAAACGGCTTCTTCCCCGCCCGGCGTTTCCGTTAAAACGGCTTCCTCCCCGCCCGGCGTTTCCGTTGAAACGGGCGTTGTCTCCGGCTTGCACCCGCTCAGCAGCGAAAAAAAACAGATTGCGATCACTTTTCTCATAGGATGCTTCCAGGCGAACGGCCCCTGACACAAATCGAGCTGCCGTTCTAAAACGCCCCGTTGTCGCTCTGCAACAACGTTGCTGTCACGGCGAATCCGGTCGGTAGCCTGCGTCTGAATATTCTGCCGCCCAGGGTACGAACAAATCATCAAAGTCCGGATCTGACGCATCAAGCATATTGACCGATGAGTCAATTGTCCCGCGCAGATCGCTTGTGCTTCCTCCAAGAAAGCAGCCCCGGACATTTGAAGCGTCAATAATATCAAGCTCGTACCGGTCCTCAAGCGAAATACCGCCTTTCTTTGTGTTCATCCAGAATATGCAATTTATGTAGGAATTCCGGATTCCCTTGTCATCAGCTCCGTTCCAATTACCTGTGAAGGTGCAGCGATCGACGGTGACTCGGGAGTTCGGGAATACGGTCAGCGCACCACAGCCGTGTTCTTCGTTGTATGGATTATCCGAACCACCAATATAGTTGACGCCGGTGTTGGACACGTTGCCTGTGAACAGGCAGTTACTTATGTTTGCGGAACTGCCGAACAGAACATCGACGCCTGACCCCGTAATCTGACAACGGTTATTCCGAAAGATGCAGTTTCTGATCGTTACCGGATCCGTATTGAAGCCTGCCTGTTCGATCGATATTCCCCCACCGCAGGGGCTCGTGTAATTATCTGAAATTTCCATGTTGAGTATGGTGGGATACGACCGTCCAAACACTTTGATACCACCTCCGTCAGCATAGAAAAACAACCCTTTCTCCAGAGCGGGATCCCGGGAGTCTGGTTCAATGGAATCCGGCCCTTCCGTAGTCATGACAAAGTTGTTTGCTCCTGTGACTTTGAAGCCACGGACAATTGTTTTTTCCGTAATGCCATCGCCAAAAAAAATCACATGATTGACGACTGCCGGATAACTCTTCGCGGATCTATCGGCGATCTCCTTGTTTGCTGCCGTCAGAACCACGTCTCCTTCGGCCTCAAGCACCACTCCATCGTGTTTGCGGTTGAACCAGATTAAGGCTTGGCCACTGCTCGAAGGGCGATAGGTTCCTGCATGAACGCGAACAGTCCTGTTGGCCGGATCCTGCGCTGCCGATTCGATCGCAGACTGGATGCTTTCACCGGGATGAATGTGATAGACACCGTCATCTCCCGGAGACACGGTCGGAAAACGAGGAAGCGTCGTGTTGTCAGAACAACCCGCAAGAAGCCCGAGACTCAGCGAGCACTGAAATACCACTTTGGTGGAAAGCGTCATTGAAGCCCTTCGTACCACGCATCGAATGAAGATTCGGACTGAACGATTACTTTCCCCATGTATTCACCGTGAAACAACCGAACCCCACATAACGGGTCCGCCGTGATCTCAAACGAACGCTCCTCCGTGACACGGAATGCCAGAGGGAATGTGAGTTCGGGAACCGCAATCTGACGCAGGCCGAGATCAGGGATTGCCATCGTGTAGACGTAGTCGTCGCTGGTCACCAAAAAGACGATATCCCGTTCTGCCGGCAAGTGGAGCTCGTTCGCGACTCTCACGTCATCTTCCGTGTTGAACTCTGCATCAGGACCCGGAAAGCGGAAACGCCAGAAGAAATCGTGCCCGACAACCTGTATCTGAATCGGAGTCCTGAGTACTGTCGGCGACCAGGCCTGATGCGATTTCGGTGCAGATCCAAACACCCAAAAAGTTCCCCACAGGATCAGACCTGTAACGCCCGCCATCAAGCAGATCATGATCAGCATGCCCAACAATGTCCTCAGTTTAATGGAATTGAATTCCATACGATCTGTCGTCACAAACGATTGATTTAACCTTACCTGTCAGCCTGCCGCAGGCACGTACGAACAGAGTTGAGAATCGGAAACACGGCTCTTCTTCAGGCCTCCGTCCTTGCTTCTTTCGCCATGCCTGTCACTGTCAGGGCACTCAGGCATGATATCAGTGCAAGCCAAAGAAACCGGCTGACGCCAGGGTCGGGCATCAGGACTTCTGTTCGCGCATTTGGCAGGAGAATGCTGGATGCAAATGGGAAGATCAAACCTGCAAGGGCACCGCCGAGTAAACCACCGACGCAGCAGGTTGCCAACAGCCGGGGTCGAATTATTGGCAACGTGACTGCGAACGTGACTCCTGCTCCGACTCCCAGTCCTGCCAATCCAAACATCGCACTTTGCACCACAATCGTCCTGACAAGCGGATCTTCGGGCAGAGCGGGAGATGCGGCGAGCATACTACCGAGGACCGCTCCACCGACCGCAAAAACGCCGGCAATCAAAATGGCCAGCAGCCCTCCCCAAATCGCACGCAACCGCTGATGCCGCAGTTTCACTTCGGCGACCGTCAGGAACAGGCCCAAAGTGGAGGTCAACATCACAAGCGACAACGCGGTATTGTTGTTACTCGCAGCCAACGAGGCGTCCTGCTTTTCTTTTTGCTGTTCTTCGGGGGCATTACCGCTTAACTCACGCAAGCGTTCCGATAGTTCAAACACAGGCGGCATGACTTCAAGAACGCCCCAAACCAGAAGAGCAGCAAACCCTGCGAGGACTAAGCCTGGGATTGGCGACAGCAGAAGTGCCCTTTCTCCATTTCGCGTCGGAATCGACCGACCATCGGGCGAATCCTGCTGAGCGATCGCCTCGCCCGCAACTCCAGCCTCGTCGTTCCCGTTAGCTTTGCCTTGCCTCATGGTTCACCACAGTTGGAATTGATTCGATCGCGGGAAGACGACAATAAGAATGATTCGGTCAAATGCGTTTCGACAGATTTGAGGCGTTGGAGACTCCCGTCACAGCCTCTCCGCCGATCGTCATTCTGCCATCGACCAGATCACAATACAACCAACTCCTGGTCATTATATTTCTCACAGCGTTGCATGATTTTTTGGAGAGCGGGATGCGTCAGCTTCCCGGCTCCGCGTAGTGTCACCAAAAAACATGCAATAACAACGCACCGTCCAGTTGACACTGGCCGCTCGCCTAACCCGCCCACTGCTTTTGTGGATGAACCGATATTTATGTCGATCCGTCGCCGGACAACTGCGACGCCATTGACCGTGCTGGCCTGCCGAAATACACTGAACTCTCGAGACAACAGCCCAGTGACTGAGGGAAAATGACACTGGATTCCTATCCTCTCCCCATATTCCATTTTTAGCGTCATTTCTCGCATGAAACAATATCGTGTACTCATTCTGATGTTATTGATTCTGTGCGCTGGCGCAACTTGGTGGCAATTGGGGCGGCGGCCAGCACCCAAGATCGAAGTTCCCGCGGAGGTTCCCGCGGAGGTTCCCGCTGGATTCACCGGTTTAGATGAAGCGAAACAGAAGGAAATCTGGGACTCCGAGCACGTGACGTTTGAAATTGAAACGCATGTTGGTCGTGCGCTGGTGGCCGAACTTCAGAAACGTTCAACGGATCAATTGGCTGGTTTTTTCCATTCCGGTTTTTCCGGCACAGTGCCACATCGGACCACTGGAACCACCATCGGAAAGTCGTCAATAACCGAGACCACCTATACAGTGGACAAGACCGGCTCTACAAACCTGGATGCCGATGGATTTTCCCGGTTCCTCATTGAGGGTATCGACGCGGTCTCCGAAAACAGAAAGGGGCGGTTTCGCGTATTGCAGATTGCTCGTGTTGTGGATGAAGATTCGTCGGACACGTGGCAGTTAAGCGTCCTCCTCACGCTGAGTGGCACCAACGCGAAAGCCGAGCCAATAATTTACGTGTCAAGCGGCAGCATGCGCTGTCGATTTTCAAATGACGACGACATCATTGCCGGACGGATTATCGAGTCCTGGAATATTGATTCGGAAACAATCCGGAGCGGCCAACAGGCATTGATGCGGGAAGCCACGTCTCAAGTCGGATTGGACCGATTGCCGATCACGGACAACTGGACTTGCGAGCCTGAAGGCGTGCAACAGTATCGTTTTCAAACTGCGGTGGAGGACTTCAATTCCGATGGATTTTTGGATATTGCAGTCGCGACTGCGGATGATCAGCGGTTCGTGCTGCAGTGGAACCCACAAACAGGGCGATTCGAGGACGTCGCAAAGTCGCTGGGACTATCGAAAGTAAGCCAGACGGACAATCGTGCCTATCTGGCCTGCTGGATCGACTTTGATAACGATGGAGCCGTCGATTTGATTTTGGGAGATTCGCTGTTTCGAAACGTTGATGGTAAGGGATTTGAGCCAGTTGCAAACAATGGCGGCCTCAAATTTGCGTTTAACCCGATGGGCTGCATCGTGGCGGACTACGACGCAGATGGTTTGCTGGACCTGTACGTGCTTTACCAGCGGGAGAAAAACGCGAAAGCGATCCGTGATGGAAAGCCGCCAGCCTGGGTCGGCGACGACGATACCGGAGCATCCAACCAACTTTGGCGCAATGAAGGTAACGGAAACTTTGCGGAAGTGACGTTTTCCGCGAAGGCAACCGGCGGCAAACGGCACAGTTTTGCAGCCACATGGCTGCACGCCAACGAGGATCACTATCCCGACCTGTATGTTGCAAACGACTTTGCGCGGAATTCATTGTTGATTAATCAGGGTGATGGCTCTTTTGAAGACGTTGCCGAAGATTCCGGTGTCGGTGATTTTGCCACCAGCATGGGAGTCGCTTCGGGAGACATCAACGGAGATGGCATTCCGGAAATCTATGTCGCAAATATGTATTCGAAAATGGGGCGCCGAATCATTGCCCAGGTTTCGGCTCAGGATTATCCCGCCGGGATCTACGAGCAATTGGTGGGCTCCTGCGCCGGCAATCGGATGTATTCGACGCAGGGAGATGTCCGGGATTTTGAGGAGGTCAGCGAACAGCTTGGTGTCAACGCCGTCGGCTGGGCGTACGCGCCTGCATTCGCGGATTTTGACGGCGATGGTACGCTCGACGTGTATGCCACGACAGGGTTCCTGAGTTTCAACCGTCAAAAACCGGATGGGTGAACGTGCTTGTGGAGGGCTGTCGTGTCACAGCCCCTCGACCGTACCTGCAAGATCGAACCGCTTGGAAAAATCGATTCGGCTGCCGGGGAGTTCTGGACGAATACTTTCGAAATGCCGCGACAGCGAGACAACCTGAGTGCCTATGAAACGAATTGTCTGTTTCTGAACGTTGATGGCACACGGTTTTTGGATGCGTCGTTTGCATCGCAGGCAAACATCGATTCCGACTCGCGATCCGTGATGGTCGGGGACTTCAATGGCGACCTCGCGCCGGATTTACTGGTCGGGTCGGTCGGAGGTGGACCGTTGCGACTATTCCTGAATCAATTGCCCGAAGGAAATCATCGCGTCGAAATTCAATTAAGGGGCGTCGAAAGCAACCACACTGCGATCGGGGCTCGAGCGATTGCCGTGGCCAACGGCAAAACGATCGTTCGCGATCTGTTCGCGCCGAATGGATTCATGGGCCAGGGCCCCGCCCGCCTGGATATTGGCGTGGGGACGGCAGATCGGATCGACAAGCTGACAATCCGCTGGCCGACGGGCAAGCAGCAGGTATTCAAGGATCTGCCAGTTGACTGCGTTATTCAAATTGTTGAGGGAGCCGAGGAGTTCAAGGTTCTCGCTCAGGCGGCGGCAGCGTCTGATTATGCTCCAAGCGGTCATGAGTGAGAGATTTGGCGAGCGGCATGCGTGCCGACGAAACCAGCTGCAGCCTGAATTCCACGTGGGCATCATTGCTGTGGCGATTCCGCCTGCAATTGCGTCCGGAGTTTTCCTGCCGCAGCGTGTTGCGGGTTCAATTGTAGTGCTCGTCGGCAGGTCTCAATGGCTTCCGTCCGATGATCGTCTGACTGCGCCAGGCAGCGGGCGAGGCAGAAGGCGACATCGGAGTCCCATGGCCGGCGGATCTGATCGCAGCGGCGGTAGAATAACTCCCGGGTGAATTGTCGTTTGTCGCCAAAAGCGTCTCCCAACGCTTCAGCGAGCCGGCCGGCCATATCATCCAGCGAAAGATTCGCAAAGACCTGCTGCTGTTCCTTGTCCAGCGTGCTGAATTCCTGCCTGATCTTCATGACAATCGCGTCCCGATGCAGATTGACGTCAAATGTCTTCGTCATCGGAAAGACGTTCATTACCTTCAGCGCGTAAGACAGGCCTGAAACACGATCTTCCGGCAGCAGTCCCAGCAGTTGGTCAATTTCTGAGTCTGCCGGAACCCTGGCGACATTCCACTGTCGTTTCAAGACCTCCTGCTGGACAAAGCGACTCAGAATGATTGCGAGCCGTCGATGCCCATACAGATTATAATGGACGTGCTCGAGAAAATAGTTGGCTCCAAGCGCCGCAGGACCTGCTTCGACGGCCAGTTGTTCGGCAGAATCGATAAAGAAAACGCTGGAATGAGTTGTTTGCGTGGCGACGTCGCGAACGATGCCACGGAACGAGCCTGGAGCGCGAAATCGGCAGCCGTCAAGGTCGCGGGCCAACTCAAACGCCTTCAGTGATTCCGGATACCGCTCCAATGCTTCCAGGCATTGCCCCAGTCGGTAGTGCAACAGCGAGGAGTCATTTGAAATCGCCTCCGCCTGTTTGAGTTGTTCGAACGCCTCCGGCCACAATTTTGCCACGGCGAGCTGCTCTCCCTGGTCAAAAAATCCCCTCCATTGTTCCATGTCCTGGGTATTGAGATTTTCCGGAAGAAGAAAGCTGACCGGAGAATGACTGCTCAGGTTTGACGCTACCGTAGAAAGTACAATCGGAATTTTCGCGGAGGAAGCCGTCGCGACCATTCGCTCCAGGTTCTCACGATAGTACTTTTCTGCCTCCTTAAACATGGGGCTCTCGTTCGGAATGGTCACGCTCGCGGGCAACTCTTCCATCAAATCTTTCTGGTTGGATGATTCATTGACAAATTTGGAGGTTATCAGCTGGAATAGACGCCGTCGCCGGACTTTCGTTGCCAGCAAAAACTGAGACTTTAGCGCTGTACCGCTTGTGGATGCAACTCCCCCCGGCCCGTAAAATTCGTTGTGGCCGGTATGCACGATGATCAGATCGGGTTGCATCGCAACTGACTGTTTGACAACGTCTTCCACACTGAAACTATTAATGGCGACCATTCCAGGATTGATAATCTCGAATCTTTCGTCCAAGTTATGCTGGTTGAGTAGGACCTCGATTTGACGGGGAAACGAGAGTTCGGAGGGATAGGGGAATCCCAGCACCGTGGAGGCCCCTACAACGACAATCCGATAAACGCCATCGGGCCGCGGAATGTCGAATCGCTTCGGCTCGGGCCCACCCAGTTGACGCCCGGCAAAGTAGCTCTCCTCTGCTCGCGGATTGACTTGATAGTGAAGTATTTTGGGGTCTCCCGGTACCTTTACGAAGAGGCTCAGGTCGTTTCCGACGTCAAACACAACGAGCAGTGCCTCAACGATCAGGATGATCGCCACCGGAAACAACATTGCCCCAATTCGAAAATACCAGATCCTGCGTCTCGACCGCCCGGATGCGGGCCGTTGCGCTGCCGACGATCGTTGGCCCTGGTCCACCAACCTCGGATTCTGATTTCGGTTACTCTTTGACATCAGTCACACCCTGGACGGCAGGAGGATCGGCATCGTTCCGTATACGGATCCAGTGATCGTGAAACGAGATTGACGGATGAATCTCCACGCGTGGCATGTGACAGGAAACGCAGTCGGAATCCGGTGAAACAGAGCACCGCACGGAATCTGGCGACGCCGAATGACACTGCAGGCACCTTTTTTCGTACTGCACCGTCGTCTGCATGGATGCATGTTGGTGAGGGTTGTGACAGGTAGAACACAACAGCTGCTGCCTGGACTGGACGAAGCATTTGGACTGCACCAGACCGACCGGCTGATAACGTACGATCTTGCGGTTTTCCCGCGTAATCTCACTCTTCTTGACGGAGTCCTCGCCGCGATGACATCGAGCACATATCTGCAATTGATCCACAGCAGGCCCTGGTCGTTGTTCAAAACCGGCGTTCGAATCCGCTGAGTTCCCTTCCTGCATCATGTCCGCGTGGCGGGAATAACCCGTATGGCAACTTTCGCAGCCAACATTCGGAATGAGATCGACCAACTGGTCACCTTCAATCCGACCTGACGTAGTATGGCACTCGAAGCAACGCTCCAGGGTCGTACCACGAATAACGCGGCCGAAATATTCGATGTCCTGATGGACAGGCCGACCAAGTTGACCAGGAGTGAGTTCCGCCTGGTCCTGGCCAGGGAACCACGAAACACGGTGTTCAATTCCGGCTGGCACCTCGGTACCGTCGGGAGTAAGCGTTACAAATGTGATGGCGTGCTCTCCCGAACCGAACGCGAATTGCAGAGGAAATCTGTCTCCACCGAACTTACCTGGAACAACCACTTCCATGCCATGCTCTTCCAGAAAATAGTGCAACGTCTGCTGGCGTTCCACATCGGCAAACTTCATTCCCTCGAATCGATCGCGGAATGGAAAGTCGCGTGTGGACCATAACGTTTTTGAATGGCCGCTGGTCAGATAGTCATTGTATTGCTTGTCGTGGCACTCTCCACACTTTGCTGAACCAAGGATTCTGGTCTCACTGGCGATCAATGCGGCGGGATCAGTTGCATCAGTTGCATAAGGTGGATCAGGTGGCAGCTCAGACGTATCGACAAACCACCAGATGCCGAAGATGAGCAACGCTCCGGCAGTGCATAGCAGCGGCAATCGGACATTCAACGATTCAGGAGTCTCCATACGTTTGTTCTATCAAAATCTGGTTCAATAACAAATCCGTTTAGCGGTTTTCCGGGAAAGGGAGCGACGGATTCACATGGGCCTCTTGCTCTTCGATGATTTTCACGATTTCCTGCTGGTAACGGCGTGATTCTTCGCGACGTCCGGACATGGCTGCCGCACGAGCCAGACTGCTGAGATAATCCCGCCGATTCGAATGCATGGAATACAACGGCATCAACGCATTGTAGGCCGCTTCGGCGTCGCGTCGAAACAGTAGCAGGTCGGCTTCAACAATCCGGCAGTCAACATCCGGCGGAGAACCTGCGATCGCCAGTCTGATCTCGCTCAACGCTGCATCGTGTTCACCGCGATCTCGAAGAATTATCGCGAGCCAGCGACGAACCCTGACATCCGTGGGCTGCCGAGCCAAACACCACCGAGCCTCTGCTTCGGCCTCCTCGGGGTTTCCGGAAAACTGGAGCGCATAGGCTAGATTCGCATGGGCCGGATAGAGATCGGGATCCAGTTCAATTGCCTTCCTTAACGGCTGCGGCATTTCCCCGGGCCGTTTGAGGTGGTCCAGAACTTCAGCCAACAGAAGCCAGGTAAGTGCTCGGTCAGGCTGAAGCCGAGCCGCCTGCTGCACCCACGGCAGCGATTGAATGTATCGCTCCGTGCCGTAGTAAAGCTCGCCGAGGCTTAAGGCGACGCCGGCATCATTCGGACGGACCTGGTCCAGTTTTCGCAGGGCATCTTCGGCCAGCTCGTCTTGTTTACCGACGATCGCAATATGTGCGATATGCCGGATCGCTTCGGGATACTCTGGTGTTGATGGAGGAATCTTTTGCAACTGCGCAAGTGCCGCGTCCGAGTCCAGCGGCTTCATTAACTCAGCGAGTTCGAGACGAGCACTATGATCTTCAGGGGATTCGTCCAGGTGGCCAAAGTATTGCTTGATTGCACTGTACCTGGCACCACGCGCAGCGTCCTCTCGGGCCTGCTGAAGCCGGTTGGAACCAGGCGAACGGAAGCCCATGAAACCAACACCTGCTGCAAACAATGCAATCAGGGCGGCGCAAATCCAGAAGCTGCGTTTTTTATGGAAAGCCATCATCGTCGGCCAATTGTAAAGCCTGGTGCCCTTCAATCAGAACATGCCGTCGTCCGATTTGCAAAGACCGAAAGGTTTGGCTCTCTCCACAGGGCCAGCGTACGGTGACGTCAGCCGGTGTCTCGGATGTTCCGACACCAATCGTCAGGCAGCCTTCATCACACGATAGATACCCCGATGAACCGGTGCGGAATCTTGTCAGACGCTTTTCATCAATGCGAACTTCGACGACTGCGCCAATGGCAGTGCGGTTGCTGCGGACGCCAACCAATTGGATCCGCAGACTCTTCATTTGCGTATCGCGCGCCTGGTTATGCAACAGCACCAGACTTGAATTGAGATGCCCGATCACGAGGTCCTGCCACCCATCGCGGTCATAATCCGCGACTGCGCAGCTTCGACCCACCACGTCGCGTTGAAAATACAAGCCGCCGGATTCCGAGACCTCCCTGAAACGCCGCCCGCCCTGATTCTGAAACAACTGCGGACGTTGTGCAAACGCTTCATTCTGACCAAGTATTTCAGGCCGGTCATGCACGTGTCCATTGGCGACGAACAGGTCCAGCCAACCATCATTGTCGAAATCGAATAGCGACGTACCAAATCCCAGTTTCAATCGGCTTGAACTTCCCAAACCGAATTCATCGGTGACATCCAAAAAAAGCCCTGCGGCCTCGTTCCGGTAAAGCGTGTTCGTCTCGCCGTAGTAGTTCGTCACGAACAGATCCGGGAGTCCGTCCCCATCAACGTCACCCGCGACCACGCCCATGCCAGCTTCGCGTTGACCGGCGCGGTTGAACGCGGTCCCCGACAAGATGGCGTCGTTGCTCAGTTGGCCGTCCCCGTGATTCATCCACAGATCATTGGCCACCGAATCGTTTGCAACATAGACATCGATATCACCGTCAGCATCGAGATCGGCGGCGACAACACCCAATCCTTGCGCCGCCGGACTCTGCTGCATACCCGCCTGCTCGGTCCCATCCGAAAATTGCCCGTCACCATGACTGCGAAACAAGACGTCACGAATCGGCAAAAGGGTACGAGGATGGCAGGTGATACCGTAACGTTTGCCTTTGGACTCGATGATGCACAATTCATAGTGGTCCGGGTCCAGTTTTACGTAATTGACAACAAACAAATCCAGACTGCCGTCGTCATTCAGGTCGACCCACGTGCAGGACGCTCCGAAGCCTGCGTCGTCAATTCCCAGGGCTGCGGCAATTTCGGTGAAAGTTCCGTCGCCGTTATTGCTGAGCAGCCGATTTCGGCCAAAGTTCGTGACGTAAAGATCCTGGAAACCGTCGTTATCGAAGTCACCGACTCCGAGCCCCATGGAATAATCGTTGTCGTTCAGTCCACAGACCTTGCTGATATCCACAAACCGACCGTTCCCCAGATTGCGATAGAGACAGTCGGATACGGACTCGGGACCAGCAGAGCGTTTCGGCTCGAATGGAACCCCTTGTGCAGCATAAAGGTCCGGCAAGTCATCCTGGTCGAAGTCCACCCAGCCAATGCCGGAGCCGAATGCCAAATGGGTATGTCGGTCCTGAGTGAAAGGCGAATTGTGGACGAATCGAATCCCGGACGCATCTGTTGCGTCTGCAAACGTGCCACCGTTTTCAGTGCCTGGGGGCGCAGCCTCGCACTGGTGAAGCGGAGTCGAATAAGTCAATCCAATAACAGCCAGGAGAATCTCGTGCCAAATCCGGCCCAGTCGTCGTGGCCGTACACCAGTTTCTGAAACCCGCCTGGCGAGACTCATAAGCATAAGGCTGGGCTGTTAAAAACTTGGTATTGCCATGAGATTTTCTGGGGCGAAAAAGTTCTGTTTTGCCTCAGTCCCCTCGCCAGGTTGTCCGGCAGGAACGCACGTTTTCGAATTAACACACAATCGTACACGCCATCGCTCCCCTGTCCAGCTTGCCTGGCAGGAAGCCAAGTTTCGCCAACAAAACTTCGCCTTCCGGTTGGGCAAGCCAACCGGGGAGGCCCTTCGTTATCGCATCCGTAACTAACCTCAAAACGTTCGCTCGTGCCAGGCAAGCTGTCACGGGGCGACAGAAAAATGGGAACAAAACCGACAGAGACCCGGTGTCCGAAGGCACCGGGTCTCAAGATACTCACGCCTGAACAACAGCAAAGGCACTTAGAATTCCCCGATGACCTCACCATTATTCATGCTGCCAACAGCCCTCCACGTATTGATGTCGATGCTGTCGGAAACAAAGCGGACACTGCCATCACCAAGCAAAAGCTGAGCACCGCCCGTGTGTGCACTTGACAAACCTCGAGCACCAGGCGTGTTATCTGCCACGTCGTCAACCCAGGATACCTGGTCGGCACAAGGACCAACGCCTGACAGACAGGCAAGGTCATTGGCCGGACCGTCCTGAGGGGCGACCGCCACGACATTGCCGACTCTGTTGTTGCCTCTGTTGGGGTTGGCGGCATTTGGCGGATTGAAGGTATCTGCCATGCAAAAGCCGGATTCAGCAGCCCACCACTGGCATCGCAGGCCGGTAATGTTGTCGGGCCCGCCGCTGTAACGGTTGAACAGCACTCCGCGATGAACCTCTCCGACCATCCCGCTGTTACTCGTGCCATCCGCGATGTCTCGCATTCTGGCACCTCGAAAATTCATGATTCCCGCTCTAGACCCGAGATCGTTCCATCCTTTGGTTCGTGGGTGATTGCCTGAGATGCCCGGATAATTTGTCGGCTGTTCAGATCCAACAAAGCGCGAGGCATCGCTCGGACAAAGATATGCGGGAAGAGCTGCCCTAAGCAACACAAGTCGATTGGCGGCACCGGCAGCCCACTGGCCACAGGTGTAGATCCCCACCGTGTTACCCGTCTGACTCAGGTCATAAAGCGCGGTCTGTTCCATCATCGGAAGGATCGCTACACGCCAGCTGAATCCCGAACCGTTCACCCATCCCGGGCAACCATTGTATCTCACGTTTCTGTCAATGACTTTTGACTGTGGGAAGATCGAATGCACGTCGTGGTAGTTGTGCAGGGCCAGGCCGATCTGCTTCAGGTTGTTCTTGCATTGTGTTCGCCGGGCTGCCTCGCGAGCCTGTTGCACGGCGGGCAGCAGCAGCGCAATAAGGATCGCAATAATGGCGATCACAACAAGCAATTCAATCAGCGTAAATCCCCGCCTGAAGCGGTTCAAATAGTACATGATTAGCTCCTCAACTTAAGAATGTCTTAACAACGATTACAGTGTGAGACCACCCCACTTATTTAGAGGTTCCTGGAAAATTCCAGATTTTACAAGCTGAAATATTGACTTTTCAGGGGAGAATCGTGAAAAAACGGCCCGTTGACGAACTTAGGAATGATCTTGGCCGGTTTGCGGTTGGTGAGTTAGATTTCCTACATCCATTGGTGGATGCAGGGAATCGAAGCGATGGGACATCGGTGATTGGACGACTCGGCGTTGGTTCGGGTGTTGCTTGCTGTCGATGATCGCGCGTGTCGGCACTGCGGTGCAAAGATGCATGTCTGAGATCATCGGCGGCAAACGTCTGTCGCACCGATCAGAATTGGGTGCGACTTGTTGTCGGCAACAATGATGCCTCTGGTAGATTCGCGGTGCCAGCCGCCATGATGCTCCATGAAAGTTCCGCCCAGCATTTCTCGCAGCGAAATATTCTTGCCATCCTTAACAGTAACACTTAGCCAGTTCCCAGCCCTCGATCGAACGCCTCCAATTCGCGGGCGTAGGTGTCGGCGACCGTTTCGAGTGTCCGTTTGGCGATCTTCCACGATGGTTGATCCTCGGTCGCGCGATTGCAGTGTTCTGTCAATAAGCGATATAGGAATCGAAATAGATGCCGAGGAACTCGCAACTTTGCGAATCGCGCCATCAGATCTTCGCGAGTCACATCTTCTGCAAAGAAATCGCGGATTGTAATTTTCGAATCGGAGCCCTGAGGTGAATTTGATACGTCCGGCTGACACGCTCGAATTCGATTGGTTGCCATATCGAACAGCGATTCGCCCGTCCATTCAAGCGAATTGATAAGGTTCTGTTTATCAAGTCGAGAACGTTCGTAGAACTCTTTCTCCTCGCGGTTCAAAAAGTAGACGACATCGCGCGGCAACAGCATCTTGAAGCCGATCCCCGGATGTTTCAGAAACTTGTTGTCGAACATTGACCACAAAAAATCACGCATACGTTCGGCGGAGCCGTTGATCAAGTGCGGTTCATCGACGCGATCCACCAGGACAATGATGCTTGTGAAACCCATTGGCTTCAGCAATCGCTGCAGTTTCGCGAGCAACTCGTAACGGTCATCGCTGCGATCGCGCGACGGCATCGGCTGGTCGTCAATTTCTGATGCGGGAAATCGAGCCAGAATTTTTCGCAGCGACGACGTGCCGTGTTCCAGGATTCGAACTTGTTTCGCGATCTGTCGAGCTCGCCACCAGAGTTTTGCCGTTCGTTTCAGATACGGAATCCAGCCTGCGCCGATCACGACGTAGAGCCACCATGATTTCAAAGCACTCAAAGCCGCCATGCCTTCAGTGCGAAGTCCTCGCAAGGCGAACAGCAGCGCGCAGATTGTGACCACAACACCCACCAGAAATCGCCAGTGAACAGTCGGCGTCAGAAAGCCGATTCGCCAGCGAATATCTTTCCAGCGTCGCCAATGCGATTGATCAGACGACTGATCATAGAACGCGGCAAGCATCAGCAGATCCCGCTTTCGCTGGCGTGACAGATCACGAATCTGCTGCAGTGAAATATCAGGGTCCTGCAGATGTCGATCGGCAATCACGTTGCATAAACGACGTGTGCTGAGCGTCAGTAAGGCGTCCATGTGGTCCCATAAACGCCATTCCTTCAACGCCAGATCCGGATTCCGCTTCCTGCCGCGAAGACGATCTCGAAATGTATCCAGAAATGGATTCAGGTCATCGTAACTAATCACAAAAGATCGTTCGGAAGGATACTTGTGATTGTGTTCCTGCAGCGCTTTCATCAGTTGCAACCGAATGGCCGTCTTACCCGATCCCTTTTCGCCGAAAACGATGGAGGTACTTGGATTGCGGCAATCGCCCAGAACCTTGTCCCACGCTGGATGGTAAATCGTCTCAGCACAATGCTGTTGAAAAATGTGGTCCGATTGAGCGTCTTCCTGGCTGAACGGATTGATTTTTACTCCGTAGTGTTCAAAAAATTGTTGTATCTTCATGGAGCGATGACTTTGGGTCTCGGTGTGATGTCTGAATTCTGTGGAATGGAGAATTGTCGATAATTCGTTCGTCGAATGAAACCTTGAAATACGAATTGACGGCATATTCCGACTGCATTGCGATCTCATCCTGTACCAGTTGACCATTGTCCTGGAATGCTGGTAAATTCCGACCATGAACGTCAACGTCAGCTACATCGGCCGCAGTCAACTGCGGCAGTCATCAGGTGGCCAGAGAATTCTGGATCTCGCCCCGAATCTATCGCGCGACAAGGTGGCTCTGGATGCTGCGTTAAAGGAACCAATTCGATTTCGCGAAGCGATCAGCACGCTGCATGATGTCGTGATCAATGATCTGACGTTCAAGCCACGAGACAAATCCGCCTATGAAGAATGGAAGAAACAACAGGCGTCGCGCGAACATGCCATCCGAATCGACGCCATGCAGTCGGCTCGTGAAACGGTAGCGGCGGGACGTGCCCCAAAGCCAACCGCCGAAATGCAACAACAACATCGTGCGGCGCTGGATCGATACTGGAAAGCGCGATCTCAGTTGAATGTGCGGCTGAGGGAAGAAAATGAAACGCTCTGGCGACGTCTGATGCCGTATGATCCCGTGATCACTGTGGCTGACGACGTTGTCTTCTTTGAATGTTTCTCGACCGACGAATCCAGTTACGGTTGTTTGACGATCGATCGTGATTCATGCTTTGCGAAAACTCAGGACGCCTGCGTCGGCACGACAAATGTGGACTATTCGTGGGACTTGTATCACAACTTCCAGTCGCTGCGAACGTATCGTGAGACGCGGTTCAATATCAATCCGGAAGGATTCACAGTTCAGACTTCGGATCGCGAAGATTACCGCGAAGAAAAGATTGAGCTGCCAGACGGATGGCTGCGTGGTTTCATGCAGTTGCAGGCCGCGATGGCGTTGCCAATGAAGAAGGTGACGCTTGGCGTCGATGCCGTGTACTCGCTGCTGGCATGGCTGAAACGTCATCGGGAAAAGCACGGCCCGCGTGCGATACGCTTCGAGCTTGCGGATGGCAAGTCGCCGCGACTCGTCTTAGAGCCATGGAACGTGGCGATCGAGAGTCCATCAACCGTTTATCACGGTCCGGCGACGGAACCAGTGCGCATCTGGGGACGTCGTCGGCTGCTGAGTCTGGCGCGATTGTTACCGCTGGCGACGCACGTAGACGTTTATCTGTTGGGTACAGGCTTGCCAAGTTTCTGGGTTGTGCAGATGGGCAACATGCGTCTGACTTTGGGGCTGAGCGGCTGGACAACCAACGATTGGACTCGCGGCAGCGCGGTGCAGATGTTGTTGCCGCCCAGCCAGCCAAGTCTTGCGAAAGTTGCATTGGCGGCTGAACGGCTGAGTCAACAGCGTATGATGTCGATGAGCGAGCTGACTTCCGGCCCGGGGGCGGAATCCGCTTCCATCATGAATCAACTGGCCTTGCGAGGCCAGGCGATTTTCGATTTACACTCAGGCGTGTTCCGCTGGAGACAGATCCTGCCCATGGCATTGTCTGATCGTGAATTCGGCGAGCCGCATCCGGAACTCGCGGGGGCTCAGCAAATCATCGCCGCGAAAAAAGCAAAAGTGGAAACTCGCCAGCCGGCACCGCGCGGTGGCGAAATTATCACCGGCAAAGTCGAAAACCAAAGTTGCGAAGTGCTGATTGATGGTGATGGCATTATTCGCAAAGGCAAATGCCGCTGTAGCTGGCACTTCAAATTCGGCGTCCGCAACGGCCCATGCCGCCACCTGCAGGCGCTTCGAGAAAGCATTCGTTAGTTTTTGAAACGGAAATCGCAGTTTTGAACAGGAGGGCGCAGAGAGAGCAGAGAATCGCATTGCTTGTCTTTGTGCTTCTCTGCTGCCTCTGCGCCCTCCTGTTGAATTGTTTGCGACTAGGCGACCGAAACGGAAATCGCAGTTTTGAACAGGAGGGCGCAGAGAGAGCAGAGAATCGCATTGCTTGTCTTTGTGCTTCTCTGCTGCCTCTGCGCCCTCCTGTTGAATTGTTTGCGACTAGGCGACCGAAACGGAAATCGCAGTTTTGAACAGGAGGGCGCAGAGAGAGCAGAGAATCGCATTGCTTGTCTTTGTGCTTCTCTGCTATCTCTGCATGCTCCTGTTGAAATATTTATGACTTCAATTCCGATTAGGGAGATTGCCAGTGCATCCGTTGTATGAAAGAGCTTCAAAGTTGACCGGCGAGATCATCGCTGCGGCGATTGAGGTTCACCGCGACAAAGGCCCAGGATTGCTCGAATCAATTTACGAGTGGTGCTTAAGCCGTGAATTGGAGATCCGGAACTTGCCGTATTGTTCTCAACAGGTGGTTGTGGTTGAGTACAAGGGGTTCACGCGAGAAGAACCTTTGCGGTTTGATCTTCTGATTGCTGACTGTCTTTTGCTTGAACTGAAATCGGTCGAAATTGTGAAGGCAATCCACAAGGCTCGGGCATTGAGTTACATGAAATTGCTGAATGTACCACTTGGACTGATCATCAACTTCAACGTGACGAAACTCACTGATGGTGTATCGAGACTCATCTTGCCGGGAGCGGATCAAAGCTGAGAATCGCAGTTTTCAACAGGAGGGCGCAGAGAGAGCAGAGAATCGCATGACTTGTTGTTGTGCTTCTCTGCTGCCTCTGCGCACTCCTGTTGAATTGTTTGGGACTGCGCAACTGAAACGCAGATGTCAGTTCTTCTTCGGATCTTTTGTCGTCCAGCGCAACAGCAGCGGCAACATAACCAGGTCGCTCACCAGTCCACCGATCATGGACAGGCTCAGCAACGCTCCGAAGTAAACCAGCGGAATGAATTCAGACACGGTCAGCACCATGAACCCTGCAACTAGTGCGATGTGAGCCAGCACGACTGCGACTCCGACACCGGACTGCGCGATCTGCAACGCTCGAGTTACGCCGACCTCCGGAAGCGCTTTCTGGAAGACTGCGACGTAGTGTACCGATGCCGTGAATCCCATTGCCACGCTGGCGATCATCGCAGTGCCGATATTTACTGGTACGTTCAGCAGTCCCAAAGAACCGGTGACGATGGCGATCGGAAACACATTTGGTACCAGCGAAATGAGCCCAATTCGCAGACTACCAAACGCAATCCACATGCAAATCACCGTGCCAATCGATGCGACAGTGAAACTGCGAATCTGATCCTGCAGCAGGCTGTCGATGATGTGAGCCATAAGCACAAAGAGTCCGGTGGCTGTCGCTGACTGTTCTGGTGGGGCGGATACGCTGGATGTCAAGGCATGTTCACTTGCAACCAACTCGCCGCGAGCACGTTCTGTTTCGATGGCGTGTTGCTTGTCGAAATGATCGGCCACAACATCGCGCACCCGCTCGATCTGAGCCAATTTCAGATGAGTCGGTTGCTGTTCTGCGGAATGCAGCACGATCCTCATGCGATGTCGTTCTGGGTTATAGAATCCTGCAACAAGATCGCCTTGTTTATTTGTAAACGTATTGAGTCGCTTGAGTGCGTTGCCGAAACGCGGCGGAATATCGATGCCATCATTGAGCGACAGGACACTCAGCTTGATGCCTTCGGAAGAAAGTTCCTGCAGTCGATCCGTGAGTTCCCGTGTACTCTCCAGAAAATCGTTTGTGATTGGATTCGGCACATCAAACGCAACGTCCCAGGAACCGGCCGGCCCAAGATTTGACTCTACAAACTTCAGCGACTGCACGATAGGCGACGACTCGCGAAAATTCTTGCTGAAGTCTGTTTCCACCTGCATAATGAAGAGCCCCGGCGCAGTCACGGCGGTCAGCAGCAGGCACCACACTGTGGTTTGTATGGGGTGACGGTCGATCGCGTGAGCCATCTTGTCGAGCAGCCGGTCGAGTGGTTCTTCCATGCGGACACGCCCGGGAATCGGCACGTTACCGGATGCAAACGTCGCGGGCAGAACGGCAAGCGAAACGACAATGACCATCAGAGTGCCGATCGTCATCATGATCGCAAAACTGCGGACGGGTGTGATGTCCGAGACAAGTAATGCGGCAAATCCAACAGCGATTGTGATCACCGTCCACATCACGGGGTGCCACAAATCTCGCAACATACGCACGGTTGCTTCGTGCTGATCAAATCGAGATCGCAGTTCTCGATAGTAAACGATGATGTGCGTCGTAGTGCCGATGGAGATCACTGTCACCAGTGAATTCAGCATGGAGCTCACCATGCTCAACTGAGCGCCCCAGATTACCAGCAACGCTCGAGTACACGCCACGGACGCAATCACAATTCCTACTGAAGCCAGAACCCAGCGCAAATTTTTGAACATCACAAGCAGCATGATGGACAATACTGCCAACGATGCGATGTACAGAATATTTCCGTCACGTTCGACAAGGTTAAACATATCCTGAATCTGCACGGCTTCGCCTGCCACGGCCGCTCCTGGAATCGTCGCGGCCGCCGTCTCGCGAATCGCCGCAACGGTTTCCGCACGCGAGACTGGAGAATTTCCTGCAGGAAGCAACTGCAGCACAATGGCTGTCGACTTCTGATCCGGCCCTATCAGTACACCTTCAAACAAAGTCAGCATCTTCTGACGCGTATTCTTGTTGTACGGCGACTTCTTCAGGATTCTTTCCAGATCGCGTGTGTGTTCCTTATCGACACCGGGCAGCTCGCTGAGTTTCTCAGAGAGTTCAGCGATACGGCTGGCGGCAGACTCACTCAATTCCGGAATCTCATTTTCTGAGTCGATATGAATCAACTTGTCTTCGCGCCAGGCAACGATCACGAACTCGTCGCCGCCAAAATCCTGTCGAGACTCCAGCAGTAGCAGAATATCCGGATTGTCAGGGGCAAAAAACGATTCGATCGTTTGATCAAACGTCAGCCGTTCTGCAATGGGAATCGACACCAACAGCACCACTACCGCTGCCAGCAGCAACCAATTTCTATATTTAACCAGACCTTCCATGTGCTCCCTTTTTTGCCGCAAAGTTGAATCGTAGCCGATCGTCGAAGAGTCGGGAATCTATGTGCATCGATTAGCATCTATGCGGCAAATGCGGGACAATGTTACGACTGGGCACGATAGAAACTGAGACTTTTGAAGTCTCGCTGGTCAACAGACGTGCCAAATCAAAACGCAGCGACGAAAGCGAAACCAATGACTCTTGACGAACTGCTGAAGCAATACGAACAGGGACCGGATCTGCTAAAAGCGGCTATCGCTGGCGTGCGAGACGATCAGTTGGATCAAAGCCCTGTACCAGGCAAATGGTCGATTCGCCAGGTCGTGTGTCACATTGCTGACTTTGAGCCAGTCTATACCGACCGCATGAAACGCGTCCTGGTCGAAGACAACCCGACTATGTTTGGCGGTGATCCGGATGTATTTGCCGTCGGCCTGCATTACGAAAAACGCAACTTGATTGACGAACTGGATTTGATTTCCATCGTGCGGCGTCAAATGGCCGTCATCCTGCGGAATACCGACATCGAAGATTTTCAGCGGACGGGCGTTCATTCCGAAGCAGGGCCACTGACTCTGGAAACTCTGCTCGAACGCATCACTCGCCACATCCCGCATCACATGAAGTTCATCGAAGCGAAGATCGCAGCGATGCGTTGACTTAAGGATCACTGGATAAATAACTGTCCGAGATGCAATGAGCGGCAGGGCACTAGCCAATGGCGATCGAATTGACAAATTAGACTTCGCTCTCCGAGTGACGATGGCCGCAAAACGCGGCCTTTGGCATTCATCACTCGGAGAGTGATGGCTACTATAATCGCAAATCAAGTGCCATTGGGCATTATCGCGAACCGGGACGTTTAGACGGCCGACGACCTCCGAGCGATATGGATTCAGACTTCAGTGATTCGAGCATCGGAAGCGTACTGTAGGGCTTTTCTGCGCTCACGTACCACACAACCGGGATGCCGTACAATGCCTGTTGCACGTGTTCAAATACGCTGGCTCGGGCCGTTTCTGCGGTTGCGTTTCCTTGTACGAACAACACGCGGGGATCGAGTTCGATGACTTTGGCCCAGACTTCTTTCTTGTCGATGCTGAGCGACAATTGCATCATCGCTTTTGTAGATTCCAGGCTGGGACCGGCTGGAGTTTGGGGTTGCTGGCTGCGAGGAGTTCCGGGGCGAAATGTCGATTGGCTCAGCGTGTTTCCCGCGCCTTCGGCATACTGCAATTTCAATACGGCCGATGCCGCTGGCGTCACGGTGAGTCCTTCGGCAGTGAGGCGATCTGTCAATGTGCTTCCAAGTTCCTTCTTCGTTTGTGCCACATCACCGAAGCGCACGGAAGCAACGTCAATGTCCAGCGAGACTTCGCCATTTTTCGGACTCAACGTCGCAGCGCCACCGGATTCGACAACTGCCAGAGCGTTTTCGATCTTGTCAAAGGGGATTGACTGCGCACGAAGCTCAGGAAAGTTGCGAGGTCCATCGCTGATGATGAGAAAATCTCCCGCCACTCGACGTTCGGCGTTATTAGTGAATTGATATTGATCCTCCGACGGAAGCACTGCCATGAGCCAGACGACTCGCTTTGATTGCCGGTCAACCAACAACTGGCCATCCAGCAGGATGTATTTACCGCCCTTCATGAACTGAATTTTCTGTCCATGATACAGCACATCATTGTCGGCAATGCTTTGCAATTTTCCTGGCAGCATGATCTGTTCGGACTCCGCTCCGGTTGCCGCATCAATAAACACGAGGACCGTTTCCCACTGGCTCGTCTGCAGCAGGCAAATCTGCGTCCCATCGTCGGTAGGCGTGATGGAAGAATGCGTGCCGCCCCCAGACGAGAGCGAGTTTCCGTTTTCGGACGTTTTTTTCAGGGAGACCTCGCCCACGCATGTTCCCAAATCTAAATCAAAAGTTGTCAGCGTGTTGTTCGAGTTAAGACTGTAGAGATAGCGTCCACCGAGGCTTAAACTGTTATTTTTGAAGTCCAGGTCTTTCTCGGTGATCAACTGACTGATGGTCTGCCCGGTTTCCGCATGGACGACGCGAAGCTGCTTTCGAATCTTTCCATCGACATGGACGAAGCCTGCGACAACCAGTTCGGTGGGAGATCGAAATGCCATGTGAATGATAATGTCCTCGGCATTCGTTGTGAGCTGCATGACTTTTACTGGCTGGGGTGACTGCGGCGTCCAGATTTCGACAGTGCCGCGCGGCTGATGCAGCGAGACTGCCAGATAACGTCCATCGGGACTCAGCGCACGTTCTCCGTGTCCGGCGATCTTTGTTGGAAATCCACCAACAACCTTGTTGGTCAGAAGATCCACGACATTCGCTTTTTCAACATTCGATACATAGATGCCAGCCAGCAAAAACGAACTGGGCGTGGCCGGATACAACAACCCGTCCTGGTCACCTTCAAAGTTGTAATTCCACTTTGGCTTGGCAGGCCATTCGATAGGATTCCGCGATGGATCCACCGTTGCGCTCCAGGCAACTTTCGTCGATGGAGAAAACGCAGGGACAGGCGACGTCACAGGTGGCGCGACGGTTGTTGGCATCTGTGTGCTGCCAGTGATCGGCGGCATGGCGGCTGCCGGATTCATCGGCATTCCAACGGGATCGACTGGCGCAGGCGACGTGGCTGAATGCGCGACGGCGGCTGGATTTGCGATGGCAGCGGGCGTCAGGGAGTTGTCCGCAACACTCGCGCCTGCCACAGTCGATTCGTCGCCGCCTTTTCCCATCATTCGAACAGCGACGAACGCGACAATGCCAATGACCGCAACGGCCGCGAGTCCGCCGATGACCAGAAACAGCTTGCCGGATCCGCCGCCGGTTGCGGCCTTTGCATTCTTGACCGCTGTCGGACGTCCGGATCGAGGCGGAAGTTTTTTGGGAGGCAGTTCAGCCTGTGCAATCAGCCGGTGACCACACGATCGACATTTGAATGGTTGCCCTTCGCGTTCATCCGGAACGTTGTGTGTGTGTGATAACATTGGTCACATTCGACGCGAATCGCCATCGTCATTCCTCTGGCAGCAGAACAGTCGGTGCATAGGTGCATAATCGAACATACCGACGAGATCGTATCGTCCGCTCCGCCGGGTTGCTACCAACACGGACATATCGCTACGGTCAGACATGAGCGCGGCAAGTTATCTCTCAAGCGATCCTGAGGAACAGTCTCGAAACAAAGTACGTCAGCCTTTCCAGGCTGATTTGTTCTGATTCATGTCAGGCTAGAAAGCCTGTCGTACTTTTCGGGACTGTTGCTAAGCGGTGAGTTAGCACCGCTAAAACTTCGAAGTGCTGCGTAAATGGGAACATGTCAAACGGTTGCAGCGATTCGATCTGATAGTCTGCTGCGATACGTGCAATATCTCGGTTCAGTGTTGCTGCGTTGCAGCTGGAATAGAGTAGCAACCGAGGCCGCAACGCTTGAATGAGCGCCACGGTTGCAGCATCAAGGCCTCGACGAGGCGGGTTGCATACGATCACATCAAAATCCCGCTCAGGGAGTCTGTCGGCAGTGATTGCTTCGAGACTGCGACATTGAAACTGCACATTGGTGCGACTGTTTCTGTTGGCCGCTTCCGTCGCACAGGCGATCGCATTGGCGGAAACATCAATACCAACGACAGTACGAGCATTGGCTCCAGCCGTCAGGGAGAACGCCCCCGCGCCGCAGTAAAGATCGAGCATACTCTCTGCCGCCTGATCGCGTAGGATCGAACCTGCGGCCGCATACAACGCCGCCGCGACTTCGTAATTCGTCTGCAGAAAACTCTGCGGACCAAAGAGCAGTTCCGTATCGGCAAAGCCAATCGGAAGATTTGTCTGCTCTGAAATTAGAATCTCTTCGGGGCCGGTAATCGTCGAAGATCGCGCGGGTTGCAGATTGATCGACATCACGCCGACGAGTTGCTTTTCGAAATCCGTCATTTTACGCCAATAACTTCGAATCCGATCCACAGCTTCACGTGATCGCAATACGAATTGGACCATTAACTGCCGATGAGATGGCGAACAGGTGATGACCACGAATTTCAGTTCACCGCGATCGGACTGCATGTCGTATGGCGACAGCTTTGTTTCGCGAATGATCGCAGGCAATTGTTGAGTAAACTCATTGATCAGCGCATGATGCAGCGGGCAGTCATTAACAGCGACGATTTTCTGCTGATCGTCGTAGAAGCCCAATTGCGGCTTATCGAAAGTTCCGGTCACGGCCAGCTTTGCCCGAATGCGACTGCCAGCGACGTCGCGACATGGCACAAACGGGTGTATCAGCGCATCGGGGAATAACTGCCTTAGCGCGGCGGTCTTTTGCTCCAGCGTCGCTTCGTATGCATTGTCGAGCAAACTACAGGAGCGGCAGTGGTGAGATTGAAAGTGTTGGCAGTGCATCACGGTTTTGGAATTCGATTCAGCGTGTAATAAGCAAAAGGATGCAGCAGTGGTTCGCCGTCCAGGCTGCGGACACCGGGAACAGAAAGTTCATGCACGAAGAGTTCTCGCAGTCCTTTTATCTTCAATCGCACGCTTAAACCGTCTTCTGAAACGACCGCGTGTGTGATGGCAAGATCCTGCTTCTGGATTTCGTCGCTGCCGTAGGATGATTGGTACAAGTAGGTGTAACTGTTCATCGCATATGACGCTGGATCGGCGGCTGACTTTTTATCCACCGGCGTTGTGAAGACTAACTCAAAGCCATCAGGCTGAGACTTCATTTCTTTGATCTCAAAAGGCACTTTTCCAGTCCACACCAATCGCTGCAGGCCGTACGACGCCGTCCCGAGACTGCTCCAGCCACGATTCGTCAGCCCCACAAAAATGCTGCCATCGGTTCCCTGAGCCATCCGCAACACGGCCGACGCAAAACCGCTGCGAAACGGAAAGCATGCGCCCTGATATTCGCCATCGATCTTTTCGAGGAATACGCGATTCATGCCGGCCTGAGTGAACTCGCCGACAAACAGTTGTCCTGCAAACGGTCCGAACTTTCCATCACTGGCATCCAACATAATGTCGGTCGTGGACTGTCCCATCTTTTTGTACGGAAACCACACAGCTGGTGGGACCAGTTGAGGAAACGATTTCATGGCATCAGGAAATGGAACTCCATCCGGGACGCTCTTTACACCCTGAATCGTGGAGCCCGGCTGACTCATCGACGCCAATGCCTCGGCGTGATGAAAGAAAGCTCCGTCGCGCATGTGATGCAACGTATTCGTGCCCACCCAGTTGCCTTGCTGGTCGGTATAGAACATATCGCCCGACGCATTCGCACCAAGACCGCTCGGCGATCTCATGCCGGCGCAAACAGGAATCAACTCGCCGCTCGGTGTCGCTTTCATGCCCCAGCCACGCCACAATCCCTGGCGATAATTGAGCGTCGGTTCATGAATCGTGTGTTTGAGTTCATCGCCTTTCAGTCCCAGACCAATGTTCAGCGTGATCCACAGATTGCCGTATCGATCCAGCTTCGGCCCGTAAGCATATTCATGATAATGGCCGGTCACTCCCCAACCTTTGGCGACGGTCAGATATTCATCTGCCACATCGTCGCCGTCGGTATCTCGCAAACGCGTGAGTTCCGTACGCTGGACCGTGTAGAGCGAATCATTGTGATACAACAATCCCAGCGGTTCGTGCAGAGCTGTCGCAAACCGATGATAAGTCACGTTCGAGGGCGGATCGTCATACACGCCATTCAGAATCCAGACTTCCCCTTTGCGAATCGCAACTGCCACCCGATGATCATCAAGCACGGCGATGCCACTGACTTCCAACGCCAATCCATCCGGCGCTGGTTTCCATGTCTTCGCCCGCGAATCCGTCTGAGCCTGCGATGTACTCACGGAAATGAGTTTATAGAAATCGTTTTCGGTCTGGGAGACTGCGGTCTGCGCCCTTGCTTCGCGCGCTGGAATGGCGAGCAACGTCAGAATCAGAAAATTGAGCCATCGATTCATTGGGCAGTGTCGCGACAGAAGAGTCAGAGTGTTCTCTGTAAACGAAAACTCGAAGTTTACAGAATCGAACCGCAAACTGTATCCATCCGGCGTCAACAAGGTGAACCTTTGCAGAAGTGTCCAGCCGGTGAAGTTCGGGTTCTGCGCCCCCACTTGTGTGGAACGTGAGTTGTATCTGATCAACGGCCACCATTCTGCGATTGAGCCTGACAGGCTCGTGCAACTCAGCCTGGGGCAGGAGAATCCGCGAATGCAGATGAACGCCGCCCCAGGTGGGCGTCTGTCCGTCAGAGTTAAAAAAGTACGATTCTGTGGCTGCCGCAAAAGTGTTGCCGTCCGTCACCACATGTTGCCGAGTGGTGCCATGTCATGTTGGACCTGATGCGAATGCTGTTTGGGCTCTCAGATACCTTATTTTGTAGAGCGGTGGCGTTGCCGAATCGCAACATCGGCCCGAAAGATAGTTTACAAAATGTAAACCCCTGTATGCAAATTTTAAAACAGCATAAGTTGTTTCCAGTAAACACATTAAGGCACGGAGAATCAGAAATAATCTAAGCCGGCGCTTGCGCGCAAAGGTGATTGGCACGGGGTCTGCTTTACACCTCAACATGAACCGAGCATCACAGTGAAGCCGGTGACAAAGTGAATGGGACTCATCGAAACTGGGTGCTCATCACGAGGTGTTGAAACAAGAAACGGGAGAGATCGCCATGAACATTTTGAACGCACTGAAGAACGACGAAAACGGCTTTGTAGTTTCTGCTGAACTGGTTCTCGTTGGAACCATCCTGGTCCTTGGCATGATCGTCGGAATGACAGAACTGTCTTTCAACGTCAATGAGGAACTTGAAGACCTTGGCTCAGGCATCGGAGCGATCAATCAGACTTACTACTTCACACTCGCCAGCGGCCTAATGGGTGAAGCTGTCGGAAGCACATACCTCGACTTCCAGGACGAATGCGACAACAGCTGCGACATCACTTGCAACACGCCAGCTAGCGGTGAGCAGAATGGTTACTAATCTCCTCGGATGATTTCATCCAAACAAGGGGTATCGGCCGATTAGCCGAGCCCCTTTTTTCGTTTTTAAAGATCAGGCAAAGCGAATCGAAAGCTTAAGTTCTTATCAGCCCCGGAATCGGATCGGCATTGATTAACTGTTGCGTCAGTTCGCGCGGCACGCCGGGCATCAATCGCAGCTGCCCGACATCGAAGACAGAATGTAGAACCGTTGAGACCAGATTTGGGATCTTCACCGGCGTTGATGCAGCTTCACCCGCGTCGCGAGTCGACTGACCAATCACCTGGCCCATGTTCAAGCCACCCCCGGTAATCAACAGCGGAGCCAGTCCACCCCAATGATCGCGTCCGCCCTGCGCGTTAATTCGCGGTGTACGTCCCATTTCGCCGCAAGCGATCAGCATAATTTTGTCATCGAGACCACGTTGATACAGGTCTTCTATGAATGCCGATAGCGCATGGTCGAGTGGCACACCCATGTAACGCATACCTTCTTCAACACCGGCGTTGTTGACATCCGAGTGCATGTCCCACACGAAGTTCGTCGTGACCGTGACAAATCCACAGCCCGCCTCGCAAAGTCTGCGAGCCAGCAGCAACAGCTTGCCAAGACTCTGCACGTTATCGACGTAGTTCTTGTGGTTATTCCATTTTCGATTGATGTCGTCCGGACGCAGCAAAGAACACGTGTCATAGCGTTCGATGGTTTTGGGCTCTTCTTTGGAGAGATCAAACGCGTCGGCAACTCCACCAACAATCGTGTCAAACGCCTGCTGCTGGATTCTATCGAGCCCCGAAAGTGCCCCCGATTGGTCCATATTGCGACGAATCAAATCCAGTTGCTGCAACAGATGACGCCGATCATCCAGACGAGATCTGTCAAATTGCAGCCGCATGTTGTCCTGAGCTTCCCCTTGCGCGCCGGGAACGAATGGTTTATAGCCGTTGCCGAGTTTTCCAGCGGATGTGAAATCACCAAATTGTTTCACATCTGGCTGCGCGCTTTCGACAACAGCTTTCGGGAACAACGCGACATTGGTGGGAAGGCCGCTGCCGTATCGATTTGTTCCGGCGACTCGAGCATACAACGATCCAAGATTTGCGTCCAGTGTGTCACGACAAACGATCGGCTTGATGTCGTGATTGCCATCGCCAGTCACAAAAGAACGAACGATGGAAACTTTGTCCGCCAATGCCGACAACCGTGGAAACGTGCCGCCAAACGTGATACCAGGAATCGACGTCTGTACTTCGCCCGTTGCACTTTGAATACCAACGGGAGCTGTCATCTTGGGGTCAAAGGTTTCTGTCTGGCTGGGACCGCCGTGAAGAAACAGAAAAATGACGGCCTTGTCTTTGACGATCGGCGAAGAAAACGGTGCCGCATCTGCCTTTGATTGCATCAGATTCGCAAGTTGCAGTCCGCCCAATCCCAGTCCGCCGACTTGCAAAAAGTCGCGGCGACGATGACGTGAATCTCGGTCCCAAAAGCAAAGCATCAGGGATTCCTTGAATAATGGCAGGTGAGAAGCGGCGGGAAACGACGTGCAAGGGCTCTTGAGTGTGACAATTCGCAGCAGTGAACGGAAGTCAATCTTCTGAATCCAGTGATTCCTCGACTAAACTTTCAAAGGGAAACGCAGTTGCAACGAACTGGCATCGACTCCAGACTTTTCGACTTTGAGGCGAGCGGTTCTTTAGAGTCGCGAGTTTATCAGCCGCTGAGCGTTGATTTAATGTTGTCAGAGATAGTTCTCGTTTAACCCGACTCGAAGAGGAGGTAGGGTAGTCTGGCACCTCCTCTTCGAGTCGGGTTAAACGATTAATAACACTTCGGGAATCGGGATTCATTTGCGATGAGTATTCGGCAAGCTTCAAAGTGGACCATAGTCTGCATCTTTATTCCTTGCGTGGGCTTTGGGCTGTTGCGATTAGCCGTCGCACAGCCGTCTACTTCCGCATCCGAAACATCGCCAGGGTCATCGGTTTCAGCAGATCTTCGTCAGCGAGCCAGGGTTCTGCGACCTGCGGATCACGGTGTTGGACGTTATGTCGCCGATGTGGCTTTTGCAGAACTTGACGGCAAGCAACGCTCGCTCAGCGAATTCAAAGATCGCAAATTTGTTGTTGTCGCGATGACCAGCACAAGTTGCCCGCTCAGCAAGAAGTATCTGCCAACTCTGGTTGAACTCGCCAGGAAATATTCAGCTCAGAGCGTTCAGTTCATTGCTGTCAACTGCGTGCCAACGGACAGAGCAGACGCCATGAAGTCAGCCGCACAGTCGCTCGGTGCTGCAGCTTTGTACGTCCATGATGCCGACGAAAATCTGGCTCGCCACGTTGGTGCAATGACAACAACGGATGTGCTGGTTCTCGATCCTGCGCGGACTGTTGTTTTCCACGGAGCCATTGATGATCAGTACGGCATCGGATACGCTCTCGACGCGCCGCGTCACACCTTCCTGGCGACGGCGCTGGATTCTCTTCTGGCGGGAAAGACACCGGAAGTTGCTGCAACCGCGGCTCCAGGCTGCGTGCTGGACCACGAAACAGTCGATTCCACAGCGACGGCAGTGACCTTTCACAACCGCATTTCCCGCATCGTGCAGCAGAACTGCATCGAATGTCATCGAACAGGCGGCGTTGGTCCGTTTCCGTTGGATACGTATGCCGACGTTGTTGCCCACGCGCCGATGATTCGCGATGTTATTGAACGCGGCTCAATGCCACCGTGGTTTGCGGCAAAGCCTGAAGCTGGCCATGCAAGCATCTGGGCAAATGATCGCTCATTGTCAGATGCAGATAAAAACGATCTGACGACATGGATCAAAGGCAGTCGAACAGAAGGCGACGCATCGGACGCTCCAATACCGCGAACGTTCGCCGATGAATGGACGCTTGGCAAACCGGATTATGTCGTCCAGTTGCCTAAGCCAATCGCCATCAAAGCCACTGGCACGATGCCTTATCAATTCGTCACGACTGAAACGACACTGGCCGAAGACAAATGGGTGCAGGGATACGAAATTCTGCCAACGGATCGCAGCGTCGTGCATCATGTGCTGGTCAATGTTCATGAAAAAGGCACAGGCAAAATTCGTGATCGCGAAGAAGGCATCGGCGGCTATTGGGCGGCTTATGTGCCTGGCAATGCAGGGCAGTTGTATCCAGATGGCTTTGCCAAAAAACTTCCTGCTGGCGCAACGGTGAGCTTTCAAATTCACTACACGCCCAGCGGCGAGGCCACTGAAGATCAACTGAAGATGGGGCTGATTTTTGCGAAGTCAGAACCCAAATATGTCGTTACGACGATCCCGTTGGCTGATCCTGATCTCAACATTCCGCCGGGCGAAGCGAATCATGTTGAAACGGTTACGAGACCAGTTCCCGTTGATATCAACGTGATGGCTTATATGGCGCACATGCACGTGCGAGGCAAAGCATTCAATTTTGAATTGACAACGCCCGATGGCAAAACGGAAACACTGCTGGACATTCCTCGCTACGATTTCAACTGGCAACTGCGATACGATTATCGCGAGCCGAAAGTGATTCCGAAAGGCAGCCGCGTCAGGGTGACAGCCGTATTCGATAACAGCGATGGCAATCCCGCTAATCCTGATCCCGCTAAGCTGGTCCATTGGGGTCCGCAAACGTACGAAGAGATGCTGATTGGCTATGTTGAAACATATGCTCCAGTTGGCGAACAAAAACCAACGATGCGTTCCGGGAACGGACCCGGTGCTGAGATGTTTACCGCGCTCGATACGGACGGCGATCAGGTGATCAGCAAGGACGAAGCACGAAAGGCAATTGAACGCGTGCCTCGGCTGAAAGACAACCCTGTGATTCTGGAACTTCTGTTTGATCGTGTCGATCAGAACGATGACGGAAAGTTGTCGCCAGAAGAGTTCGAGGAATTGCGGCAGCAAATTCGAAAAGGCCGATAGCGATAACTCCCGTTGCTGCGCTTTTCCACAATCAACTACCATTCCGCCCCTGCTCGACTGAGCAAGATCCAAAACGCAACTCACGGAAGATTCGCGTGCCACACAACCAGATCAGGTCGATTCCTTCCATGAAATGGATTTGCATCGTTGCGGCCGCATGGTTACTCACGCTGCCGGGCTGTGCCACCACGCCTTATAAATGTGGATCAGCACAACAGTATATCACTTCGCCGGAACTCGCCGCTCGAACACAAACACAGATCGAACGCGGTAGACCAAACGTAGTTGTTGATTCACTGGGTTGGGTCTGGGGCATCGGCGCGAAGCTGACGCTGTTCGATCGCAGAGTTGAAAACCATCGAATCGACGCGCATACGGAAGCAGAAATTGCAGCCTACCTCCAGGATAACGAACTCTCGACCGTCAAAGTGCGACTCAATCAGTACCGTCCCCTGGATGACTGGGGGCGACTGCGAGCAAACAAATCCGTCGGTGCAGGATGGCGATACACATTCGGCGCGGTCAGTGTATTGGGGGAAACGATTTTCCCCGGACGGGTTTTTGGCAGGGATCACTTCAATCCGTTTACGAACACGATTCACCTGTATTCCAATGTTCCGGCAATTGCACTTCACGAAGCCGGCCATTCCAAAGACTATGCTCGCCGAACATGGAAAGGCACATACGCTGCCATCTACGTTCTGCCTATCGCGCCGCTGTCACAGGAAGCGATCGCAACGAATGATGCTCTGAGTTACATCATGGCGAATCGCGATCTTGAGGCTCAGCAGGAAGCATACGAAATTCTGTATCCGGCGTACGGAACATATGTTGGCAACGCGATCTCAGGACCTGTTCCACAAGGATACTTCATAGGACTGATTGGAGGCCACGTGATAGGCCGCTGGAAGTCATGGAATCTGGCCAGAAATTACGAGTCTGAGAACGACAGCTATCGTTACCATCGGCAACCGGAAACCGCTTCAATCGATGCCGTGACCGCAGCGGAAGAAACTTCGAAGCAATGATTTGTCCGGCGAGCGGTGGGCGTCAGCCCACTGGTACAACACCCGAAACCCATCGCCTGTTCTGAATTGTCGGATTGACACCTGATGGCGATTCCGAAGATTATCGGCGCAGCGGTGGCAAAAGTACTCTCGGGGGCGTTTCGTACCGGCGGGCTAACACCCGCCGCTCGCCGAGTCTGATTAATCGTTACGTCGTCCACCGATCAAGCCAGCTCGCCAGAGATAATAAAGCAGCGTCAGTAAGCTGCTGACAAAGGCGGCCACGTACGTCAACGCCGCAGCATTCAGCACGCGATCAACTCCCACGCGTTCATCTGCATCGATGATGCCAGTTTCAACGCACAATCGTTTCGCCCGCGCGCTGGCATTGAACTCAACGGGAAGCGTGATCAACTGAAACACAACAACGATTGCAAATGCGGCAATGCCCAGCAGCAAGAGCGGGCGCATGTTGAGGAACAAACCGAGCATCAGCAGTGTGTCAGTAAACGGAGCCCCAAAACTTACAATCGGCACGATCGCCGACCGCAGGCCCAGTGGAGCGTACCCAACCGCGTGTTGCAATGCGTGGCCTGCTTCGTGACAGGCCACACCAACTGCCGCGACGGATTTACTCCCATAGACTTGCTCCGACAACGCCAGTGTCTTTGTAGATGGGTTATAGTGGTCGCTCAGAAATCCATTTGTCGCCACGATCCGCACATCATGGATGCCAGCCTTTTCCAGCATGATCTGCGCAGCCTGCGCGCCGGTGAAACCTCGCCGAGTGCCAACCTGCGAATACTTGTTAAATGCCGATTTGACCATCAGGCTGGCAAGACCGGACATGATGAGTCCTGGGATCAGCACAATCAGTAGATATTTCATGTCAAACATCATGAACATTAAATCACCTCTCTGTCAAAATTCGACACGCTGCCCAAACGGCAGAATGTCAGTACTCAGATGGAAGTGCAAGTGACGTGCCAGAATGAGTGACCAAAGAACGATTGCTACGTATAGAGATGAAGATAGACGGACCGGATCGGATTTGAGACACTGTGCGCACAGACTCGTCCTTTTGACGATGTTTGCAAGGACTTCTTCGGTGCGGCTGATGCGTATGGAAATCACATTCAATCCAAAGCGATCTTCGATCACACGTCGAGTTCTGGCGCTGCTGCCAGGACTGACGCTCTCTGGCGTGCTGCTGTGTCTGCTGACATCATCTGCATTCGCCACTCAGAATGGCGAGGATGTCCGCCAGCGTGAATTGCTGCAGATGATTTTCGATACAGAACAATCGATGACAGGAAAGCAGTGGCTTCAGGCAGTTGAACAGTTCGACGTCGCATGGGAACGCGCCTGCGAGCGCGAAGATCCGCTGCTGACTGGTTCCGGAGCCGCCGCAGATCAACTGGCTGCCGGACAGACACAGCGATTGGCGGGTGGTCGAGCTCGACTGGAAGATCTATTCCTTACCGCGCCCGAGGAATTCAAATCAGAGTATTTGAGGCAGTTTTCACAAGTCGCGGAAGCTCGAGTGTCCGAAGCCATCGCTGATGCCGACTCTTCGAACTTGCGACGTCTGACTTTGCGATACGCATTCTGTCCCGCGGCCAGAAATGCTTTACGTATTCTGGCACGACAGTCGATTGATCGCGGCGATGATCTTGAGGCCGCGTTATTACTCAATCTGATGCTGCGTGTCAGTGGCAGTAAACCTGACAGTGCCGACTCAGCCGAAGTGTCACTGCAGATCGCCATTTGCAATTGGCGAGCGGGACTCAATCGCGACGCACTTGAAAGTGTGTCTGCTCTGGTCGCCGTTCAGCCACCGCTCGAAGTTCTGCAAAAACTTCCGCAGCCAAATTCTGCGTCGATGGCAGATTTGCAAAACTGGCTGACAACGCTGACTGGTGTCCCTGCTGCTGATGCGACTGAATGGCGGCAACCAGGTGGCAACTATCGCCGTTTCGCATCGCGCTCTCGAGGTCCAGCGCGGTTGCAGCAGATTTGGGCATCGGATTCACTGTCTGTCAACGATGTCCTGTACTCAGATCGCCTGAATCCGGTGCTGCAAAGCATGCGGGATCCCATGCTGAAATTTAACAGGATTCAGGAGCAACGGAACGGAATCATAATGCCTGCCGCCTCACCTTTGCGTGTTGGTGACATGGTCATTTTCCGAACACTGTGCGGCATCCGGGCAGTCAATGCCATTGATGGCGAAATCGTCTGGGAAGTCACGCACCCCGACGGTCGAATTCGCGATCTGCTGCAAGCTGCTGAAGACGAAGCTCGCGAAATGAAAAAACTCGCAGATTCAAACGCGCCTGAAGCCACAAACGAACCCAGTGACTCCGACGAACAGGAGATGCCCTTTCGCATTGATATCCGAGCGAACGCGCAGTCCATGTATCTGGCGCCGAGCTTGCGAAATCAGTTGGTTCGAACAAACACATCGGCTCAGTTCGCCGCATCTGCGACAACGCTGTACGTCGTTGAAGATGCGTCTGGTGCGACGGACAACGAACCTTATCGCTTGATGTTTCGCACGAACGCCAGCAATACGCCAGTCAATAATTTTATTCGAGCCTACGACTTGCAGACGGGACTCTTCAAATGGGAAGTCGGCGGACAAACTCAGTCGGCAACTCAACCCAAAGGTCAAGGCAATCTGTTGGCCGGATTCTATTTTCTTGGCGCACCGTTGATTCTTGGAAATCGAACCTACGTGTTGGCAGAAAACAGCGAAGGGCTATTCCTGCTGCAGATTGCCGAACCTGCCGCGAAGAGTAATGCAACTGACAATCCCCGTGTCGTGCGATCCCAACTGCTGACTCAGCCTCAGTTCGATGTCAGCAATCATCCCGTTCGAAAACATGCGGGGTTGATTCCGTCTTACGCTCACGGCATGTTGATCTGCCCCACATGCGATGAAAAAATCGTCGCGGTCTCAGCCGAAGACAATGCCGTACGATGGGTGTTTCGGTATGCCAACAATATGCACGCTCAGGAAATTGGAGGCGACGCGCCGGTTCTGTCCGGTGCCAGCGATCCGTGGGATTCGGGCCGCGTCGATCTGGATTCGCGCTGGACCGATTCGTTGCCGAGGATCGTTGGAAACAGCATCATCGTGACGCCCCGTGATTCCGGCAAGCTGTTCTGTCTGGATTTGCAGACGGGACAGGAACGCTGGGTGCTCAATCGAGGCGAATTCCATAGTATCGCAGCGATTGTTGACGACAAATTGATTCTTTGTGGCAATCGTACGGTTCAGGCATTTCGGCTCGACAACAAAGAATTGCTTTGGAGCCAGACGATTTCAGACGGCATTATTTGTGGACGTGCGGCGACCGATGGTCACATCCTGCAGATCCCGACGTCTCTGCCAGCAATTGTCAGTTTCGACGTGCAGGCTGGTCGCACCTTGGTGACACAGGAACTCAAGGGCTCAAGCGATGTCACCGCCGAACAGAACGATGGTACAATTCCAGGCAATCTGCTGATTATCGGCGATCAGCTTTTGTCGCAGAATCTGGATTCCATCCGCGCGTATTCCAATGGGAAAACTTCACCGAATCTGGCTGAACAGGCAACGGAGCGATTGCTGCAAAATGATATTCCTTCAGCCATTACGTTGCTCGAACAGGGGCTGATGTCCAAGTCAGACCATGAGACTTCTCGCGAATTGCTGATTGACGTTTTGATGGAATCGCTGCAGACCGACTTCGTGGCACATCGATCGGAAATCAAACGACTGCGGGAACTCATCACCGAAGCCGACAATGATCGTCCCGTCGCGGCCGTGTTGCACCTGATGCTCGGAATGAGCTTACCTGACGCGGCAATTTTGCCAGAAAAGCTGAATCGGCGTTCGCAGCGTCAGCTTGCCGAGTTGTCTCAAATGATCGCCAGGGAATTGAGTGACAGCGATTCAAATAGCGTCGAAGAACTTACCGACCAACTGCAATCTATGCTGCCCGAGCTCATTGCTGGCCAAAGGGATGCGGTTGCGATCGGCCCACTGCGGCGATTGAAATCATTGACTCTGGTGGCAGGAATTCGCAAAGCGTTAAGCCGTCACAGCCTGCCCGACCGCATGACAATTCAATCAAAGCTGCGCGACGTCGGTGCCAGGTCGTTAGCAACGATCGCTGATCGAGGCAGCCGAATTCAATTTGTGCGAGACCTTGCGGCGAGCGGGATGCCTCAACTGGCGTTGGAGATTCTTCAAATTGCAGCAACCGAAGACGGTGACCGGCTCATGGCATTTACCGGTCGACAGATTCGATTGGAAATCATGCGTGCAGGGAGCGGCGACAGCACATCGATCACGACACTTCTGGACGAACTCGTGGCCAGCGGCGATCTGCAGATGCTCAGGACAATTCACGATGAATTCACATTCGACGACTCATCCAGCCCTTGGAATCTTCAGCGACTGGTGACCGCTCAGGCAATGGCCAACAAAGCCACATTTGAAACATGGTTTGCAGCTCACGCTGAAACAATCAAGCCAGAAGTTTCAACATGGGGTGCCGAAGCAAAAATCGATCAGTCGGATCACCGCACTGTCATGTCGCCTCGTAAGCTTCCCAATAGCATTCCGGACGCAGCAGTCCCGTTGTATGGTTCGCCAGGCAAATTTCGGGGCTGGTCATTTGCAATGTTGCTGCGCGAACAGGCCCTCGCCGCTTATGACTCGGAAGGACGTATTCGCTGGACGCTTCCGGTACGCGGTGCAGTGGAACAATTGAGTGATGCAACGTATACGGATTCCTACATTACGGTGTGTGGCCCTATGATGCTTGTCAACCTGAAAGGCTTGCTGTTTTCATTGGACACCGGTGATCTTATCCAGCGAATGGATGGAAATAAACAAGTGATTGAACCACGTGTTTTATGGACAAGGAATCTGGGTACTCTCCCGTCCGATCCGGCATCCAGTGAAGATCAACGTAATGCCGACTTCACCGACCGATTGACTCAATTCGCACCACAATTGTCAGGCTACTATCCCGTTGCTCCGGTGACATCTACCGCCGTCGCTGTGATCGCCCAACAACGACTATTTGTTTTCGATAGTTTAACCGGCCGCTTGTTGTGGCAAATGGATGGTCTCGCTCTGGATGCAAAGTTATTGACGACTCAGGATTCGGTATTGATCCTGTCAAGACGGACGGGACGGATCGAAGCTCGCAACATCATCGATGGGACTCAGATGAAAGTTGCCGGAGTTCCCGAATGGTGGGGCGATGCCATCGGCAATGTCGGATCATCAGTCTATGACTTCGAAATGGAACCCGGCGAAGAACTGCTTTGGCGAATCGCATTGCACGGCCAGTCGTGCGTATTGTTTCGTCTTGGAACAAACAAGTCTGCTCTGGAATGTCGAGACCTGATGACGGACACAGTCACCTGGTCGATCGATCTGCCTGCGAATTCTGTTTGCTCCAACGTGACGAACGATGTCGTCGCGACCCTTGGAGAAGGGAGTGAGTTGAAACTGATTCGCATTGATACCGGGCAGCTTCTGGCCAGTCACGACGTGACTCCTGTCCCGAAACCTCGCGAGCTGTTTCTGGTGCAAAGTTTGGGCAACTATGTCGTGTTGCCTGAAGCTGTTGATGATCCATCTCTTGACATTGATCCTATTATGCAGGCGATGCATGTTTATGGTCGCATGTACTGCATTCATGGCAAGTCCATGGATCTGCTGTGGGACGAACCGCTGGACCATCGATACATTCGTTGCGCATCGGCTCAGGCGCGTGTCATTCTGCCCAACGCTCCGATCATGATATTGCTGAAACGCGGCGGAGAGGTTGATCCTGATTCGGGAGCACGCCGAACGCACTATGGAGCCCGCATTATCGACGTCCGAACGGGCAAAGATATTCTGAACGCGACCGATGTCGGCTTAACGTTGAACGATCACTGGCTGCGAATCGATGAACCAAAACAGCAACTTGAATTGAGCTTCGATTCGCATATTTTCACGCTGGATTTTTCCGACGCAAAGCAATGAGCTGATTGCACGCCGCGCCAAGGCCTCGCGACTTTTGAGCCGATACGAATCCGAAACGTAAGTGAGGGATTGAGTTTACGAATCTAGCGATCCACGGCGTTTACGTTCTTCCTGGCCAATTCGCCAGCCACGGCATGCCGCGGTCGATCACGGTGTCCTCACAGATGCGAGAGTACTCAGACGAGCGGCGATCTCCGGATGGAACCACGTCAGTAATCTTCAGGTCGATGATATCGGCAGCAATGCTACGCGCGAGGTTTTCGGCATCGAGCAATTCAGCGTCGGTCCAGTCGGCAATCGCCGCGCCGATTTTTGAGAGTTCGCCGGGAAGCTGGATGTAGCCAAGTTCCACGTTGCTGGTAATGCCATCTGATCGAACAAGCAATCGATAAAGCGGTAGCTGCAGATCAATCCATTCGTCCTTGCTGCGGTGTGTCGTCTTTGGCGGCAAAGCCGATTCGCTGGTCTTGTAGTCGAGGACGCGATACTGACCGGTCTGCACATGCTTGTCCACGCGGTCCACGCGACCAACAAGTTTCACCGGCCGATCATGGATGTCCGTGAAGTCAGTGCATTCATACTTCTTTTCTGTCTGATGAATCCGCCAGCCCGCGCGGCAGTTCTCGGCCTGCCATTTGGCAAACGCTGACAGTCTGGATTCAATCATCTTAAGCTGCACGCTGACAGTCGCAGATCGCGTGCGGCCGAATCGTCCCAAAGCCGCCTTGTTAAGTGCATCGAGCAGAAAATGCTGAATGGCTTCATCGTCAAAAGCGTCGCAGTATCGTGACTGACCGAACTCATTCAGAACTTCGTGAATCAGACTGCCGAACGCGCGTGCATCGAGTTCACGCACGTCGTCTTCGACAAGATTGAGTCGTAGCTCGCGACTCAGGAAATAACGATACGGGCAGTTCAGATAGTCGCGAAAACTGGTGACGGGAATTTCTTCCGGAGCTGGTGGCACAGACAGCGGCGACGGAACAATGAAGCCGCTGTGTCGGGGTGGTTCAGCTTCAGGTTCCGTGGGAGTCGGTAACATCGCGGCGACATCAGCAGCAGTGTCCGGATCGTAAAATCGGCGAACGCGTTCCGTCAGCGATTTTGGATCGGCAGCAAACCACAATCGACTTGGCGCCAGCGGATTGCCCTTCACGTCGGTGCGTCCAGCGACCAGTACAACTCTGCGGCGACTGTGCAGCACCGAAGTCAGCGCGTACGCATCTCTCGCGTAACGACGGCGGTTATCAGTGAGATCCAGTCGCGTGCGAAGACTGTTGGGCATGAAAGCGTCGGCGTTGATCGATTCCGGAATCTTGCCTTCGTTAAATCCAGTCAATACCAGAACAGGACTGTCGTCCAGCGGCAATTCCAGCCAGCCCAGCAATTCAACAGCCTGATCATTGGATTCGGGGGGAATTGAGGCTTCACCGATTTGGCGCAACAGCAATTGTAACGCCTGACTGGCCGTACAATCCGGCAACACGCTCGGTGGCACGCGTCGCAGTTGTTCGTTGAATTCCTGTAAGCGAGTCACGCAGGCCACGATGGCTCGATCTGCTTCCGAGTCCGCTCGAAGATCACGGTCGCGATAGATTGTGGCCAGAATGCGCACGGCGCCATCGGCCCATGCGGACAGCGATCGCTTTCTTTCCAACTGCTGAGTGAGCGAGGCGTCGGCCGAATCTTCTAATTCGTCCAGCGTTCTTTGTCGCGATTTTTTGAAGGGCTTCGGCGTTGGAGTGGCACGACCAACGGCGGACCGCGCACTTTCCGCATTGATGGCTTCAGGGATGAGACATCGCAACAGGAATTCCACCGCGCGGCAAACTTCTGCGACGATTGTGCGTCGCGGTGATCTGCCAAGTAACACGCCAGGCGTAAGTTGCAGATGTTCGGCAAGGTATTGATCAAGTTCATTGAGCCAGCCATCGCGGCGAGTAAACGCATCATCGTCGTTGAGATTTTGATTCAGATGTTCGCTGATCCAATCGTAGACGTCTGGATGCCGTACAAAGTCGGTCAGCGTTGCAAAATCCGGCGGCAACTCATCCCGCGCTGATGCCACATGCAGAGCCATTGCGGACAGCAACTGATACGGCCGCGAATCGCGGAGCAGCATGCCGATCGGCCATTGTCCGGCGATCCCGGCGTCGGCCATCGCTTGAGTCAGCGTCGGAACCATGGAATCATCGGCCACACCAATCGTGATGTCGTCGGCGCGAAATCTGCCATCAAAGCTGGCGAGTTCAACCATCGCCAACTGAGCTTGCTGCAACGGCGAATCCGTGATGCGAGTACTCTCCAGCGGGATGTTGAGCAATCGCGTTTCCCATTGTTCAGGGCGGACACAGCCATGTTCGTCAAACGCCTCGGATTCGGACTCGGGTGCGTGAATAATGGTCGTGACACGATCGGCGACTTGACTGAGCATCTGCCGAATGACGCGGTTCATATCGACGGTGCCAATCAGAATAATATCGCTGTCAGTACGACATTCATTCTGCTGCACGGCTACAAGTCTTGCGGCCTGACGATCCCAAAGTTTCAGACCATCCAACTGCATCAGATATTCGGCCTGAATTCGGCGCAATGCTTTCCAGCGTTCGGCCTCTTCGATGTTTCCAAGTTCGACGAGTTTCAGATGAACTTCGTCAAACTCCATGCCGTCTGCGGCAAGTTCATTGTGTTGCTTGCGGAGCGATTCGCAAAGCGCCAGCCATGATGAGACAGAATTTTCGTCCGGTCGATTTGGCAACGCTGCGCGAATTTCGTGTGGCTTCACGGCGTAAAGAGCTTTACGCCAGACCAGCAACTGCGTCAGATCGTCGGCAAGTTTCTGTTGCTGCGGATACAGGAGTTCCGGAAACTGATTGAATGTCGTCATCCGAGGCGGCACCAGCGCGGGCCATTTGGGACTGCCGCGCTGCACGAGAAGTTCCAGCATCCGGCGAGCGGCTCGGCGACCGGGGAAGACCAGAATCACTTTCGACATGTCCAACTGATCGCCATTCGCGTACCGACTAATCAAATAGTCAGCAGCAGCCGGAAGAGCGGGCTTGTTCCAGTCCAAAAAATGTCGCGTGATCGCCATGAAGTCGTGCTTCTCTGTTGTTGCGGTCTTTCCTTAAAATTTCTGCGGTGATAGTACGCCGGATCGCTGCAATTTTCCATGACTGGCGAACTCGTGACGAAGTTCGGGACCGTTATTTGTACTCCGCTGATTTAGAACATCAGTACAGAGAGCAATGTAACTTCAGCGAATCGTTCCACCGGATTTCGTGGCCATTCGTTTCGATTGCGCTTGGGCCTCATAGGTGGAAACGATCTGATCAAGCTCGGGATATTCCGCCGCCGGTGCGATCGCTCGCGCGGCTTTCGCCCATTTCACGGCTGATTCAAAATCGTGATTTTCCGAACTGCACGTGGCCAGCGTATTCAGACATGTCCAGTCCTTAAATTCAGAAAGTTCACATGCTTTCGCGGCCAGCGTGATGGCACGTTCAGGGTTGCGAATCTCCTTCTTGTCGCTGGTGGCCAGCAACCATGCCAGGTTGTCCCATGCTCGGACGAATCCGGGATTCAACTGCAAAGTCTTTTCATAGTCTGCAACCGCTTCCACCTGTCGTCCCACCCGATCATACGCCGCAGCACGATTGTTGTAGGCTCGAAACATTTCCGGCTGCAGCGTGATGGCGATTGTCCAGCAATCGATTGATTGCTGCATTTTCGATTGGCTGAACAGCAGATTTCCACGGTTGTACCATGCGGCTGCGTGCTCTGGCTGTATCTCAACCGCTTTCGCATATGCAGCGACGGCGACATCAGCCTGACCTCGTCCCGCTTCGATGTTGCCGATGATGTACCAGGCATCAGCCAGTTTGGAATCGAGATCTATTGCCTTGTCGAGGTCCTGGCGAGCGTCATCGTTCGCGCCGGTCTGATGCTTTGCAATCCCACGCCGATAGTACAGGATCGCATCATCCGGTGACAGTGCGATGGCCGCACTAAAGTCTTCGACAGCAGCGGCTGCTTTTCCGCGTCGCTGATTCAGCAATGCGCGGCTGGTCAATGCCGACGGATTTTGGGGATTCTGTTGCAATGCCGCTGTAAGATCGGCGATCGCGTCATCAGAATGCCCCAGTTGTTCCAGCAGTTCCGCACGCCGCAACCGAGCGACCTCGTGCGTCGGTTCAACGCCCAACAACGCATTGAGTTCCTCCATTTCCCGGAACGTCAACTGAAGACTGCCGCAGCACTGAATTCGCATCCATCTAGCATCAAGTGAATCGCGGCTGAGTAAAACAGGGTGATTAAGAATATCCAGTGCTTCCCGGAAGTAGTCGTTTCTGAAAAGACTTGTCCCCTTGATGAGCAGTGCTCGATGATCGTCAGGTGTTGTTTGCAGAAGCTGATTCGCGTCGTTTAATGCGGCCTGCATGTCTTCGGATGCCAGATAAGCGGAAGCTCTCGACACTAGAGCCGAAGAGTTTGCTGGATCCGCTTGTAACAACTTTGTGGACACTCGGATCGATTCGCCCCATTGATTTTGTCGTGCCAGGGCCTGACCATAGAACAAAAGTAGTTCTGAATTCAGTGCCTCTTCCGAAATCTGCGGAATCAATCTTAAGGCTTCAGCATCGTCATGGCGACGCAGAGCAATCATGGCCTGTAACAGAAGCAACTCCGCAGTCTTATCAGAATCAAGCGATACCGATGTGTCTGCCGACGCAATTTTTACGTCTTCGTAAGCCCCGGCAACGTTTCCATCTGCCAGACGTGCTTGACATCGAAGCATTCTTTGAGAAGGCGAAAGCTGGCCAGCGTGAGATTCGGCAAGTGTGTCCAGCGTCCTGGCGGCTTTGGAAAACTGACGATCCTGAAACAATCGTTCGGCGACGCCAAACAATAGCTCGCCATTTTCCGGCTGCAGGCTGGCGACCTTCTGCATGTCAGCCAGAGCGGCCGCAGGCGCATTGAACAATTCAAACGCTTCAGCACGAAGCAAATACAGTTCCGCCGAGTCGGGCTTCTTGAGCAATGCCAGTGTCAGGTCGGCGATGGCATTTCCTGGATCATGTTCCCCCAACCGCGAACGCGCCCGCAAACTGAGCGTTTCGACATCATCGGGATGATCCAAAAGATATTGCGTGAAGTCGGCCGTAGCGGCATACCACTCACTTCCTTCAAGATGCAGGCGGCCGCGTTCCAGTACTGTCTGCGAGATCGCAGCAGAACTGGTGGCCGAGTTCGCCGAAATTAATCGAGTATAGTCTTGAATGGCTTCCTCGCGTCGATTGGAATTCGCCAGCAAGTTCGCGCGAATTCGAAGAGCCGCAGTATTGGCGGGCTCGGTCGCAATTGCCCGCTGAACGAGTAACATCGCTTCAGAAGTTTCACCGGCACCTCGAAGTTGTTCGGCCAACGTCACTCGAACGGCCGTCATCAGTGGTGCCGAGAGCGACGACTCATCAATCAGAATAGTCTTCAATCGTTCTGTTGCAGCGTCATTTTGGCCGCGTTGGATTTCCAAATGAGCCAGAGATAGTTGCAGTTCGCGACTGTTCAGAGATAGACGCTCTGCCCGGGAAAAATTGGCTGCTGCCGCATCGAGATTGAATTTGTCCAGATATGCACGCCCCAGTTCCAGCCGAACTGTGAATTCATTGGGTGCCAGTTCCGCTGCTTTTGACAGATCACTCACCGCATCGTCAGTACGATTCAGCTTGCGGAGGATGCGGCCACGTTCCAGCCATGGCAAATAGCCCTCACTCGTGAAGCGACAGGCCATGTTCAGATCCGCCAGCGCGCGATCGGTGTCGCCGGTCTGGTTGTAGCACAAACCGCGATTCATCCAGGCGGTCGCATTTTCGCGGTCGCGGCTGATCATATTACTCAGATCTTCGATCGCTCGCTCTGGGTTTGATTGAGCAAGCAGCGCAGCACGACGAATCAACGCGCCGTTGTTTGCTGCATCAATTTGCAATAGCTTTTCAAGGTCCTGCAGTTCTTCATCCACTCGCTTCAGGTCGCGAAATCCCTGAATACGTGCCTCCAGCGCCGGCAGCATCTGAGGTGTCAATTCGAGAGCTTTACTGAGCGACGTGACACCGTGTTCTGCGTCGCCGGAAGAGAGCTGAGCGACGCCCAGCGCACACCAGGCTTCATCCCAATCAGGCTTCAGTCGAGTCGCAGTGGCAAGATCTTCGATGGCATTCTCGTGCTTGTGCATTTCGCCGTAGCAAGTGCCACGCAGATAGAATGCTTCTGCCAAACTCGGATTGAGCGCAATGGCTCTGTGAAGCTGCTGCAGAGCTTCAATGGGACGATCTGCCTCGTGGTGCTGAATCGCAGTGCGGACGAGTTCCTCAGCCTGCTGCTTTTGATCAGCGCAGCCAGCAGCGGAAATCAAAATAAGAATCGCGACAAGAGACTTTGTCGCCAGAGAATTCGTCCCATATCGGGGCGGATTGCAGGTTCTGATTTTCATGCATCCACCTTGCAATGGCTAAAAATGTGACATGCGCGGCTGACAGTTTCGGAGCCACGTGGCATCCGACAATCGTTGTCATCGTCACGGCAGCGACAAGAGTTGCGATTGAACGCAATCGCGACGATGCTTTCTATCTGCAAGTCTTACGCTGGCCGAAACCTTTCGCTGGCTTACCTAAACTTCCGAGGCAGAAAATCTGCTGAGGCCGCCTGTCGGCTCTGAGAAGAATGCCGACCGCACGAACGCGGAATGAAGCCATGCGTGGTCTAAGGTCGAAAACAGAGATATGCAGGAATTGCCGGTTTGCAGTTGAGCGGTTCGCCTTCTGACTCTGGTTCTGAAGTCGAATTGAATATCAGCAACCGCACTCTGGTCGAGTCAGCAATTCGTTTCCAGTCACAAATCTCAGATGGATGTATCTGGCATGTTTTCAGACGATCAAACAGCAATCCTTGTTTGTTTTGCGGCTTTGGCAGTGTGCGGAATAATCGCGGCCCTCAGCTTTCATCTTGGGCCTGCGGGACGCCAGCAGAAACAAATCGATGCTTCTCGAAACCGAACTCTGCCGCTTGAGAAGCCACAAAGCCAGCTGCAACATCAGGACCGTCGCGCCGCCTGATTTATCGCAAGTCCCTGATCCTTGTGTGAGCCGCAGGCGCTAGCCTCGGGCCGCTGTACGTACTGCTTTTTTACTCCGAAACCCCCGACGCTAGCGCGTGCGGCTCACAAAACGTGGCTCAACTGCAAAAAAGGGGCACCGAATTTGACCGCGACCCTCACGGGCACTTGCGGCGAGTTCGTATGTCCCTTATTTTGTTTCCGCTGAGCCGTTGGGACATCCAGAAATCGTGATGCCCAGACCGTGGTTGCCCACACGGCGGCATTCGACATTGTCGACTACGAATACTGTCCCCTACGAGTTCTGATCGGAGATTACTGAAAATGCGTCGCACTGCTGCCTTTCTAAGTGGAGTTGCGTTGTTTGCTGCCGGCTTCGTCTGTGGTCATCTGGATACTGCGTTTCCATTAAAACTGAACGCTCAACTGGACGAACCAGCTCAACTGACGACAGACGCTCTGACCACATATCAGAAAGCCCGCAAGGCTGTGTCCGATATGAATGACACTTTTATCGCGGCGGGTGTCTCGACAGCCGCAGCTTCGGACGTCAACTATTTCTCCGTCTCTGTCGGAGGAATTGATGTCATGCGGGATCTGGAAGAAGGTCGCGGTGTTGATCCAGAGACGTTTGCGGCTCTATATGCCTTTGAAGATCAGGAACTTGGCGCGACAGGTAAAACGGAACGCATCTTTAAGCGATTTGGCGTTGACGTTTCACAACACCTTGACAGCGACGATCGTGACCGCATTCGCTATAAGGGAAAAATTGTGCAGATGTATTCAACTGAACGTCTGAATCAACTCTTCGAGCGACGTGACGAACTGCAGATTCTGTCGAGCAATAAGTAATCGCATGCAACGCTTCTGGCTGTTCAAATCTGAACCCACAACATTTTCCATTCAGGATCTTGCCGCAACCAAGGGGAAGAAGACGTCGTGGGAAGGTGTTCGTAACTATCAGGCTCGCAATATGCTGCGAGACGAAATCCAGTGCGGTGATGGCGTGCTGTTTTATCACAGCAACACCGACCCAATGATCATTGCCGGAACTGCAGAAGTTGTGAAGGCAGGTTACCCCGATCATTTTGCACAGCAGCCGGACCACAAATATTTCGACGAAGCCGCGTCATCGGAAAAGCCCATCTGGTTCATGGTTGATATTAAGTTGGTGAGCATCTTCAAGAATCCAATCACGCGTGCCATGCTGGCCCAGCATCCCGTGACGTCGCAAATGATGGTGTTGAAAAAAGGCAGTCGCCTGTCCATCCAACCGGTCACCGCTGCAGAATGGCAGGCTGTGAATGAAATTGCGTCCTCATAGTAGACCTCACTCTCCGAGTGAGGCAGGCCGCGAAACGCGGCATGAGGCATTCGTCACTCGGAGAGTGACGGCTACTATCATCACAAATCGAGTGGCATTGGTCGCTCACTACCTCAACACGGCTTCACCGGACAACTTGTGAATCACATTGATCTGAACTGCGATCTTGGCGAACTCGAAGGTCCCGAAGGCGAGGCCCTCGACCAAAAAATGATGACATACGTGTCGTCGATCAACGTCGCATGCGGCGGACACGCTGGCGACGCAGATCGCATCCGCAAAGTTGTCCGACAGGCGTTGGATTTGAAAGTCGCCATTGGTGCGCATCCTGGGTATGCGGATCGTGCCAATTTTGGCCGCGTCGTTGTGCCGATGTCGCCAAGGGAAATTTCGACACTCGTGTCGCAGCAGGTTCAGAGAGTTGCAGACATCGCTGATGAATTCGGTGGCAAATTGCATCATGTCAAACCGCACGGAGCTCTTTACAATCTGGCGGCGACGTCACCGGAAACAGCATTCGCAATTGCGACCGCAGTGAAGAATGTAGCCCCGACATGTCGACTGGTGGGACTCTCGGGCAGCTGTCTGATTGACGCAGCGAAGAAAGCAGGACTGAGGGCTGTCCGTGAGATCTTTGCAGATCGGAATTATCTGGCCGATGGAACTCTGGTGCCGAGACATCAACCCAACGCAGTGCTTCACGATGCCGCCGAAATTGCTGCTCGAGTGGCTTCGATCATAAGGACCGGCACCGTGATCGCTCTTGATGGCACGAAACTTCCGCTGCAATTTGATACCGTATGTCTCCACGGCGACACACCGAATGCCGTCGTGATTGCCGCCGAAATTCAGCGAGTCTTCACCGAGTGCGGAATTATGGTTCGCGCTGTTGATGTGAATGCTTAGCATGATTCGTCGGAAAATTGTGGGGGGTGTGAAGCGTAGCGAAACACACCACGGCGGTCATTGTCGCGATGTGGAGCCGGGGATCGAAACATCACAGGCCAGAACTGGTGCGTTGCGTGTTACTTCACGCACCCTACGAACAGAATCACAGGATCACATCAAATGCTATCTCCGCCGAATCAGTCAGCGTTATCACATTCACAGCCGGTTGTCTTTGCTGTCGCGACCATGGATACGAAAGCCGAGGAACTCGCGTGGGTTGCCGGATGTCTGCGAAAAGCAAACGTTCCAGTCATCACGGTCGATGTCAGCACCGCGAAAGTCACGGGGCTTGCTGCAGACGTGACGTCGGGGGAGGTTCTTGCGGCAGCGGGCCAATCGTGGAATGCAGTTCAGGCAATGGATCGCGGTGCAGCCGTGAATCAAATGTCCAATGCGTTTCGTGTCTGGCTTCTGCAGCAATATGAGAATGGCAAAGTCGCAGGCGTGATCGGCCTTGGCGGCAGCGGAGGCACCGCGATTGTCACTTCGGGTATGCGAGCGTTACCAATCGGATTGCCAAAGCTGATGGTTTCCACAATGGCCAGCGGGAACACGGCTCCGTATGTTGACTGCAGCGACATTTGTCTAATGCCTTCCGTCGTTGATATTGCCGGATTGAATACCGTGTCGCGCCGAGTCCTCAGCAATGCGGCGAATGCGATGGCGGGCATGGTGACGAATGCTGTTGCTGATACAAAAGTGAAAGAAAGACCGACAATTGGCATGACGATGTTCGGCGTCACGACGACTTGCGTATTGGCAGTTCGCACAGCTCTGGAAGTTGCAGGTTTCGACTGTCTTGTGTTCCATGCCACCGGCGCTGGCGGACGAGCGATGGAAAAGCTGGTGGAATCTGGTTTAATCGAAGGCGTGCTGGATATCACAACCACGGAAGTTGCGGATGAAGTTGTCGGCGGCATTCTGACCGCCGGGCCGCAGCGTTTTGACATTATTCTGCAACGGCAGATTCCGTACGTGATGAGTCTTGGCGCGTTGGACATGGTGAACTTTGGAGCGAAAGAAACGGTGCCGGAGCGTTTTCGGAATCGCCAGATGCACGTTCACAACGCGAATGTCACGCTCATGCGCACGACCGTTGAAGAGAACCGCCAGATCGCCAACTGGATCGCCGACAAGCTGAATCGAACAGTATCCTCCGTGACACTGCTCATTCCAGAAAAAGGCGTTTCAGCAATCGATGCTGATGGGCAGCCGTTTTATGATCCCGCAGCGGATGCGACGTTGTTTGATGAACTGGAATCGCGTGTCAAACAAACTGACTCGCGTCGGATCAAACGGCTCCCGCTGCACATCAATGATGCTGAATTTGCCAACGCACTTGTGATTGAGTTTCAGCGACTCTGGTCAGCACGGCGAATCCAGCCGCCACCGAGCACTCGATCACCGTCATAGAATACCGCCGCTTGCCCCGGCGCGACGCCGAAGATCGGCTGATCGGGATAGACCGTCACCGAGTTGTTATCGCCGGGCTCGATCACGCACGGTTCAGATGTCTGTCGATATCGAACTTTCACCGCACACGTCATGCGCGATGTCGGTCTATCCGAAAGCCAATTGCAGTCCACAGCGCTGATGACGGTTGTCGCCAGATCTTCGCGATGTCCCAGCACAACCTGCCGAGACCCTGGACGGATTTCGATCACGAAACGTGGTTCACCAAACGCCAGCCCCAAGCCTTTGCGTTGGCCGACTGTGAAGTGTTCGTAGCCTTCGTGCGATCCAAGAACGTTTCCCTGCATGTCAACAAATTCGCCTTCCGTGCCTTCGTGACCACGGTAGCGTTTCAGAAAACCAGCGTAGTCCTGGTCCGGCACAAAGCAGATTTCGTACGAATCTTTCTTGTTGGCAACTCGCAAACCTGAATCTCCGGCGAGTCGGCGAATGTCGGGCTTTTGAAATGTACCAATCGGCAGCAAGACATTCGGCAACAGCTCGCGACGGATGCCGTAGAGAACATACGACTGATCTTTGTTGTCATCAAACCCGCGGTACAGTCCCCATTCGTTTGTAGTTTCGTCCTGCAGAATACGAGCGTAGTGGCCCGTCGCGATGTACTGCGCGTCGACCTGCTGAGCGAACTCCCACAGACGTCCGAACTTCAGCCAATTATTGCATTGGACACATGGATTCGGCGTGCGACCGGCAAGATATTCGTCCGCGAAGTAATCCTTGATCTTCAGGAACGCGTCATGGAAATTCAGCGAATGGAAGGGAATTCCCAGTCGATCGGCCACACGTCGCGCGTCGGCGGCGTCTTCTGAACTGCAACAGCCCTGCCGATTTGATGCTGGATTTGCAATCGGCAGCAATCCCGTCGCTGGCACCGCGCAGGCAGACTCCGTTTCACCGGACCGCATAAACAGCCCGATGACTTCATATCCCTGCTCATGCAGCAGAACTGCCGCAGCGGAACTGTCAACTCCGCCACTCATTGCTAAGACAACACGTTCGCCCACTTACGTCTCCTGTTCTGAGAAAGTCCGCCCCGCCCTTGTTCCGAGGCTCAATAACTAAATCCATTCTTCCGCACATGTACAAACGGCTCAAACTGTGACGGATCCTTGTGGCTGATCGCATTCGTGATTGTCACTAACAGAATTCGATGATCGCCCGCATCCATCTGACCACAGACAGTGCCTTCAAGCGTTGCCATTGCAGATGACAAGGCCACCAGTCCATTGTTCGCTGGAATCAGGTCAATGCCTTCGAATGCATTTGCATCCGGCTCGAAACCTTTCGAAAAGTGGCGAAACAACGTGTTGTCGCCCTTTGGAACCTGATTCAGTGTCACGGGCGATCCGTCTTTGAGCCAATCGATCAGGTAACGTGATTTGTTGACCGCGATTGTGACTTGAGGCGGATCAAAGGATGCCTGCTGAACCCAGCTCGCGAGCAGTCCCGTCCTTTGTCCAGTGCCGTCACCGGCAACCAGAATGAACACTCCACTGGGGACTCGGCCGAGGACTGGAGCGATGCGTGATTGAAGTTCTGGATTTGTCATTTCGTAGTGGTCCGCGCAATGAGAGGGTTTAGAATCGTAGGATGCGTGCAGCGGAGCGAAACGCACCCAAGGGAAAGCATGATAACTGGTGTGTTTCGCTCCGCTGCACACACCCTACATAAATCACAAACATCGCATCGCGGCCTCTGGCAAAACGCCTCGCACGATTTCTACATGCCCTATCCGTGACGGCAGCACAAAACGCAACTCACGACCTTCGGTCTTTTTGTCCAACATCATACACGCGACGATGTCATCATGTCGATCACGCAGATCGGCCGGTACGGAAACAGGCAGCTTCAGTTCTGAAAGCAGTTTCTTCTGCCGCCGAGTGTCTTCAGCCGTGATTCGACCAAGCGATTCCGCCAGCCGACTTGCACAGATCATGCCGATGGACACAGCTTCACCGTGCAACAATCCGCCGTATCCCGCCAGAGCTTCAAATGCATGACCGAATGTATGACCGTAGTTTAGGATCGCTCGCAGCCCCTTAGTTTCGTATTCATCCTGACTCACAACGTCCGCCTTCAATTCGCAACTGCGGCCAATAACATGACGCAGCACATCCGGATCTCGCGAATTCAAACCTGCGACGTTGTGTTCCAGATACGCAAAGAACTCCGCGTCCAGAATGACGCCGTACTTCACAACTTCGGCCAATCCGGAACGATACTCACGATCCGGCAGAGTATTCAGAGTCTCCAAATCGATGATCACGCCAATCGGTTGGTGAAACGCCCCGATCAGATTTTTCCCGCGAGGATGATTGATGCCCGTCTTACCGCCGACAGAACTATCGACCATCGACAGCAACGTTGTCGGCACCTGTACGAATCGCAAACCGCGCGCGTAGGTTGCAGCGACGAAGCCCGCCAGATCACCTGTCACGCCGCCACCGACTGCCACAACAATCGTCTTGCGATCGGCCGTCATATCGACCAACTGATCGTACAGCGCCTGAGTCTGTGGGTACGACTTCGAATGTTCACCGGACGGAACGATGGTCGATTGAACGTCGGCACCAGCGGCCTGCAGACTTCGCTCAACGGCACGGCCATGCTCTTTGTAAACTGCAGAGTCTGCAATCATCAGAATTCGCAGGCCGTTCGCAGTGTCAAGTTTCAGCCAACCAGCCAGCAGCGATCCGGCATGCTTCGTGCCGCCCTCGTTGATCACGATGTCGTAACTTCGCGAACCGAGGTTCACGGAGACAATGCGGTCGAAGGTAGTTTGGTGTTTGGTCATATAGTTAATTCAGCGAAACCTTCGGCCACCATCTGCCGCAGGGCGCTGTCGATTTAATCGTAACCCGCTGCGTCAGCGAGGGATGCTTGGCGAAAAACTCAGGCCATTTTATCCCTCACTGACGTTTCGGGTTGTGAAAACCCATTAAATCGACAGCCCTCAGGGTTGAAAGGAATGAGTGTCGTCGGTCAGATACTCACCGCAACACATTCTGTCGCATTCGCGGCGAAATTCCGGAAAGCAAATCTCATGTTGGCTAAGCGTATCATTCCTTGTCTCGACGTTCACGCTGGCCGAGTGGTCAAGGGCGTGAATTTTGTCAATCTCCAGGATGCCGGAGACCCTGTCGAGATCGCCAAACGCTACGAACAGCAGGGTGCAGACGAACTCGTGTTTCTCGACATCACCGCCAGCCACGAACAGCGGGATATTATCCTGGACGTGGTCTCCCGCACTTCGGAAGTGATTTTCATGCCGCTCACTGTCGGTGGCGGAATTCGTACCGTGGACGATATTCGCCGCCTGCTGCAGGCCGGTTGTGACAAGGTGTCGATCAATTCCAGAGCCGTGACAAATCCAGAATTCGTCCGCGAGGCGGCTCTGAAATTCGGCAGTCAGTGCATCGTCGTCAACATCGACCCCAAACGCATTCAACGCGACGGCAAGGAATTCTGGGACGTACACATCAACGGCGGTCGCGTTCCGACGGGATTGGAAGCAGTCTCCTGGGCTCGCGAAGTCGAACGCCTTGGTGCCGGTGAAATTGTTCTCACATGTATGGACGCCGACGGTACCAAGAATGGCTTCGACCTTGAGATCACTCGTGCCGTCGCCGATGCCGTCTCAATTCCCGTCGTCGCCAGCGGTGGAGCTGGATCACCGGAACACCTCTATCAAGCCGTCACCACCGGCGGTGCCAGCGCTGCGCTTGCGGCGAGTATTTTTCATTACGGCACCTACACGATTGAAGAAACGAAACGCTACATGGCCGAACGCGGCGTGCCGGTGAGGTTGTAGTTTGTGGATGCTTTCCTAAATTCCGGCGAGCGGCATGCGTCAGCTTGCCGGTACCTTGCGACTCTTTCGTGTTTGTGACTCTTCCGTGTTTATGAGCCAACAACGCCAGACGCAGGCCTGATGATTGCAGTATTGCCTCCAACTCGCGGCCCGACGCTAGCGCGTTCGGCTCACAATTCGGAGCAGCGATGCGCTGATGTCGAATCTTCTTTGTGAGCAAAACGAGTGCTGTCGCCCTGTTAACATTGCGGCGGCGTTGCTGGTCAGATACTTTGAAAAACCTCCGCTCTGCCCCACCGATGAAACAGTTCCCCCCAAGTCGATCCGTTGACTTTCCCGCCATACTCCGCCCATAATGTGTCAGCCATGCTATCTCGCCGACTACCTTTTACCTGCTTTCTGATCGCTAGCCTGGCTTCGAATCTGCTGACCTCAGGTCTTTCAGCGGAAGATGCGAAGAACAATTCTGACATTGAATTCTTCGAAGCAAAGATCCGGCCGGTGCTGGTCGCCAGTTGTTACGAGTGCCATGCTGCGGATTCAAAAATTGTTCGCGGTGGTTTGCAACTGGACAGCCGCGATGCAAGCCTCAAAGGCGGTGACAGCGGACCGGCGATTCTTCCTGGCAAGCCTGAGGACAGCCTGTTGCTTCAGGCCCTGAAGCATGAGTCCGTTGCGATGCCGCCGGATTCCAAACTGCCGGATCAGGTGATCGCCGATTTTGAAGAATGGATTCGCCGAGGAGCCCATGATCCTCGCGAAGAGGTGAAGACCGGTAAGTTGAAACCTGTTGACTGGGAGACAGCAAAAAATCATTGGGCGTTTCAGCCAATCAGCGATGCTGTACCACCGACGACAGCTTCCAACTGGCCGCAGTCACCAATCGATCAGTTTGTACTGCATCGTCTTCAAAGTGAAGGTCTGCAGCCTACAACAGCCGCAGACAAGCGCACGCTGATCCGACGAGCGACTTTTGATCTCTCCGGCTTGCCTCCGACTGTCGAAGAGATCAATGCCTTTCTGGCGGACTCAGCCCCCGACAGCTTTACTCACGTCGTGGATCGGCTGCTCGCGTCGCCTGCTTATGGCGAACGCTGGGGGCGGCATTGGCTGGATCTGGTGCGATATGCGACAACGAACGGTGCCGATGAAAATCACGGGCTGCCTGAAGCGTGGCGGTATCGTGACTGGGTTGTGCGAATGATCAATCAGGATCTTCCGATGGACCAGTTCATCACGCAGCAGCTTGCCGGTGACCTGCTTCCAGTCCCGTCCGACGAACAGCAGGCTGGTGATCTGTTAACTGCGACCGGCATGTTGGTCATCGGGCCAAAAATGCTGGCAGAGCAGGACAAGGACAAAATGGTCATCGATATTGTCGATGAACAGATCGACACTGTCAGCCGCACGATGCTGGGACTTACCATGGGATGTGCCCGATGCCACGACCACAAGTTTGATCCGATTGCCGCTCGGGACTACTACGCACTCGCCGGAATTTTCTACAGTACAAAATCGATGGCCAATCGTGAGTTCGTTTCGAAGTGGATGGAACGACCCCTGCCATCACTGGAAATTGAAGCAAAGCGGGTTGAACATCAACAAAAGATCGATGCGGCAAAGGCTGACCTGGCGCAGCTGAAATCTCCAGCCGACGATGAGACCATCAAGCAGAAGAAGGCAGCCCTCGAACAACTCGAAAAGGAGATGCCGCTATTTGCGATGGTGATGGCGACGGCCGAGGGAGAAGCTCAGGATCTGCCTGTCCATCTTCGAGGCAATCACCTGAAACCGGGGCCAGAAAAAATTCGCCGAGGCATGCCGTCGATACTCACAGACGTTGCTGCTGCACCAGAGATCGTTGCACCTCAAAGTGGCCGACTTCAGCTGGCCGAATGGCTTGTATCGCCATCGAATCCATTGACAGCGCGGGTCATGATGAATCGCGTGTGGATGTGGCATTTTGGGAAGCCGCTCATGCGAAGCCCTTCGAATTGGGGTCTTCAGGCGGATCCGCCTACGCACCCTGAACTGCTGGACTGGCTGGCTCAGGAATTGATGAGAGGCGGCTGGTCGCTCAAAACCATGCATCGCACAATCATGCTGTCATCCACTTATCAGATGGGCAGTCAGACGAATGCTGAGTTTCAGGAGCGAGATCCGGAGAACCGTCTGCTCTGGAGACAGAATCGAAGAAGACTGGAAGCGGAGCCAGTCAGAGATTCCATTCTGTTCGTTGGCGGAGGACTTGATCGAACCATGGGTGGCATGGCCGACGGTGTAGAAGCCAAACGAAGGGCTCTCTATCTACCAGTCGATCGGAGTGCTTTATACGAAATGTTTTCCACTTTCGATTACGTCGAAACAGCAAATCACATCGAACAACGGCCTGCGACAACGGTTCCCAATCAGGCTTTGTATCTGATGAATAATACGACGGTCCACGAACAGGCTCGACGATTGATTGAGCAGCTTCCCACCAGCGATCCCGGTGTTCCACTGAGTGATTTGAGTGCGGTGGTCGCCGATTTGTTTCAGCGACTCTATGGAAGGCTCCCGAACGACGATGAAACGAAGCGCGCCATCGTGTTTTTAGAGCAGTCGGAACAGACTCTTTCTGCCGTGGAAGATGTTCGCGAACGTCGTCTGCAATCATGGGCCGCATTGTGTCGAACTTTGATTGCCGGCAATGAGTTCATCTATGTGAATTGACGCACGATCTATTGGCTGAATAACAAGCGGTGTGCCTTGTCGAGATGTGTACACGAATTCCACGCGAAGAGTTGAGATCCCGTCCATGAACAATCCTCTGAATCGCCGACATCTTCTCCGGTCGTGTGGTGCAGGGTTTGGTGCAATCGCATTGAACGAACTGCTCGTCAGGACCGCAGCCGCAGAGATCAAACATAACGTCGCACCCGAGAATCCGTTGCTTTGCCGTCCAGGCCATTTTCCGGCCCGGGCGAAGCGCGTGATTTTCCTGTTCATGCACGGAGGTCCGTCGCATGTGGACACCTTCGATTACAAACCGATGCTGGCCAGGCATGATGGCCAGCCGCTGCCGTTTGACAAGCCTCGAATTCAGTTTGCTCAAACGGGCAATCTGCTGCGAAGTCCCTGGCCGTTTCGGCAGTATGGTCAGAGCGGTGCGTGGGTCAGTGATCTGTTTCCGCATGTGGGCCGCTGTGCAGACGACATCACGTTCATCAAATCCATTCATGGTTCCAACGAAGCTCACGGCGGTGCTCTGCTGAAGATGAATACTGGTTCCGACACGTTTGTACGGCCCAGCATGGGAGCCTGGATCAGCTATGGTCTGGGCACAGAAAACGACAGCCTGCCCAGTTTCGTGACGATCAATCCGACGCTTGGGCATGGCGGAGTTCGCAATTTCGGATCCGCGTTTCTGCCGCCCATCCATCAGGCCACTCGCATCGCGACATCTCGCGATAACGGGCAAACGAGCGCTCGCATTCAGAACCTGACCAATGAACAGACTTCACGAGACCTTCAGCTCCTGCAGCTCGGGTTACTGCGAGATCTGGACGGACTGCGGCCCGACAAGTCTGTTCATGCCGCCGCTGCGGCTGCAGATGCGGAACTGAATGCACGCATCGATTCCTTTGAACTGGCGTTTCGTATGCAGACCGAGGCGCCCGAGATTTTTGATTTGTCGAAGGAGACCGAGGCGACTCGTAAGCTTTATGGACTCGACGAGGACCGTACCAGCAATTTTGGAACACAGTGCCTCCTGGCTCGACGACTATCCGAATCCGGCGTTCGTTTCATCCAGGTTTCCCACGCCTATTGGGATCAACATTCGGACCTCAAAGAGGAGCATACTCGGCTTGCAGGTGAGGTCGACAAACCAATCGCCGGTCTGCTTCAGGATTTGAAACAGCGAGGTTTGCTGGAAGATACGCTTCTGATGTGGGGCGCGGAATTCGGGCGAACACCAACGGCTCAGGGAACGAACGGGCGCGATCACAATCCTCACGCCTTCACTTACTGGATGGCGGGCGGCGGCGTCAAAGCGGGATTCAGCTTTGGTGAATCTGACGACTTCGGATTCTATACCGCCCAGGATAAGGTGCATGTCCACGATTTGCACGCCACCATTCTGCATCTGCTGGGTCTGGATCACGAACGCCTGACCTTCCGCTACGGCGGCCGCGACTTCCGTCTGACCGATGTGGAAGGCAATCTGGTACCTGGAATTCTGGCGTGAGTTGAGACCAGATGTTCTGCATAGCAAGTGCGACTATGGTGCCGCAAAAATCGTCACAGCATCGTCGTAGGTACGGCGCTGCCATGAAGAAACCTTTCCTTCGTCATTCATCATGGGAAACACGTGGACAGGAACAATGTCCACCTGCCATGTGCCGTTTGTGGCCGGATGCACATCGATTTCCAGATGACCATAGTGTTTTCCACCGGACAACAGTTTGCCGAATTGCCAGACTTCCGGGCAGTTTTCGTGAGCCAGAAATTTGCGATACGGATTGTCGGAACTCGTCGATGGTCCTCGAAGACCATCACCGCCAATTCCAACATCGTAACAGTGAATAGAATGAGGTTTTGTCGAGCCGTCGGCGAGCAATTCCTCGCCGGGGACCAGTGATCGTTCGAGCATTTCATCATGCCCGGAAAAGACAAGATCGACACCATACTGCATAAAGAGCGGCAACAGGACTCGCATTGGAATTCCCGCCTGCCCTGAAAAACTCGCATTTCCAAACGGAATGCTGTGAGGCCCGGAACCAAACATCGTGTGATGAAACTGCACAAAGGTAAATCGCGATGTCTTCTGAGCTTCTGCCAGTTGAGCCTCAAGCCACTGATACTGTTCGGAGCCGGGATTAAAGTCGGGTGCGTTGCTGCCTTCCAGATTATGGTTTGTATCGGCAGCCGTTTTGTGTGGATGTCCATCGCTGGAGTCCAGTGTGATCAGAGTGATCGGGCCATAGTCCAGCCGATAGTATCGTCCTTTATGCTTTGCATCCTTCGCGCCGTTGTCGGGTACGTTAAAGTACGTGAGGTACTTGTCCGTGGAAAAATTTGCGCCTTCTGCTGAATATCCGCCGCCGGGACCGGCATAGTTTTCATGGTTACCCAGTGCGGGCAGAATGGGGATCCGGCTGGCCAGTGATCCGAACTCGCCTGCGTTGTGTTTCCAGAATTCATCCCAGTCGCGTTGCTCACCACCGCATTCTGCCAGGTCTCCCACGACGAGCAGCAGGTCTGGGCAACGTTCCAAAATCATGCGGCAATTCTCGCGATAGCCAGTCGTCTGATCGACAAGATAGTTCACGATCCCGTCAGGGCGGTTACTGCCCGTGGAAATCGGCCACGCGACAGGAGGCGAAGTGGAAGACTCCGGTTCAGTTTCGGAATCGGAATATACAATAAGCCGCACAGCATCGTCACGGCCGGGTGATGTCGTGAACGATGCAGAATATGTTTCCTCGCCCTGAATGACCGAATATTTATACTCAGTGGCCGCCGTCAATCCTTCAATTCGGGCAGAGTGCATCCATGGCAACTCTGGATGCGGACCGTCAGGCTCTTCCTTGAAGGGATTGTACGCCAATGCAGATGCCACTTCTGGTACTGACTCAATTTCGCACTGCGTCCCTTCGCGTATCAGTGTCACAACTCCTGGATGATGAGAATTGGTGAGCCAACGCACCGTCATGGCGTGGGACGAGGGATTTTGTAAATATGGTAGTACACGGAACTCACTGCCATTTATTGCCGACTCAGTAAGGACCATCGCGAAAAGAATCAGGACTCGCATGTGAGCAACCTCAAATCGAAGACATCTGGACCAACATACCCGAATAGATCACGGCAAACGACAACCTATGCTTTTCAACCCCTGAAGCGCTTCGATTTCCAGCATCAGAATTATAACCGGCAAACGAAAAAAGCTCGTCGTCCAAAGACCACGAGCTTGAATACATCTGTGGCAGAAGGCATTTCAACGATCACTGCTCCAGCGGTAACGCTTCCGCCGAGCCATCAGAAATCATGGGCAGATCAACGGTATTGGAGCCAGGCTTGACATCAAACGTAAACGCATCAACGCCGTTGTATTTTGTGGGAATCGAGACCGCATTTGGTGATCCTGGCGGCCAGTCAAAGCTCACCGTGTTCGGCCCGAGTTTGGAGCCTTCATAACCTGCCAGATATTGAAGTGTGTAGTTTCCGTCAGCATCAGAGTTACCTGCAGCAGCGCGTCCTATATCAGGCTTGAAGACCACGTTTATACCAACCACTGGCTTCCCATCCAGCGTCACGGTGCCTGAAACTTCTCCCAGCTCCGGCTGATCATCGCTGCCCCCGCAACCTGATAACAGTGTGAGCGCGGAACATCCCGCGATGAGCAGGCACTTCTTAAAACACTCGAACATGACTTATCAGGTCCTTTAATCAAAAGGCAGGCGGGCCTGCTCTGTAGGAAACGGCTGGATGAAAACACCCTTTGACCGCGAAAGCAGTATGAGTTGCCCGAGCGATGATACGCTCGGGCAATTGAATTTCGACTGTGGAAGAGCTATCAGAATTCTCCGAGGACCTGGCCATCATTGCGGGCCAGCAGTCGAGCGAATGTCGTCGTCACCCACAACGACAGATTCGTGTTCGGACTGGTCGAACGGTAGTCGATGTTCTCGCTGATAAACCGCACCGAACCATCACAGAGCACAAACTGAGCTCCGCCGACGTGCACACTGCTGAATCCACGCGGCTGATGGTCAGCGTTTGTCGCAGACCAGTTGATGCCATCGTATCCGATTCCAATAGCTGCCAGCCCAGCCGTTTTCACGCCGTTGTTCGTGTCCTGAAGATTGACAGACGCACTGAAACCAATCGCTGTCGCTGCTCCAGCCGTTATCTGACCATATTTCCATGCACGTTCACCAACCATCAACGTATTGCTAGTGCCGTCTGTAATGTCGCGGAAGTTGATTTTGGAGTTCGAAAATCCAACTCCCAGAGGGGGAGTCGCTGTCGTGCCCGGTGTCGCAGGCGGAGTTGTACTGCTTCCCGTTCCAGCAACCATGACGTAGTTCGAGGTCGCAATTGGGATTTCGTTTGTGCCGGTCGTGGTTGCGTTCCGATTGTACCAATTCGCTGCGCCAGCCAGTGTCGATCTGAAGTTGTTCAAGCTTGGGCCGACGTCTGACGGACAGCGGAAGTTTGGCTGAGGCGTCTGAAGAGCCGCCAGGCCTACCGGTGTGGACAACATTGTCTGCATCGGAATATTGCCAACGCTAAGTGTTGCGTAGAGATTTGCCTGTTCGACCTGAGGAAGAATCGATGCACCCCAACTGTACAGACCCATTTCGCCTGAAACAATCACATTCCCAAAGCGAGTGATGTATCCCGGTGGCAGAGTGTTGAAAATGTCATGATAGTTATGCATCGCAAGTCCAATCTGCTTCAGATTGTTCTTGCACTGAGTGCGGCGAGCTGCCTCGCGAGCTTGCTGCACGGCGGGCAGCAACAACGCGATGAGGATTGCGATGATGGCAATCACCACAAGAAGTTCAATCAATGTAAATCCACGCGCCCTGCGTGACACAGAAGTTTTGGCCATAATGAAAAACCTTTTGAACAGAGAAACGAACTAAGAACTGTTATTTCAAACTGATCCGGAAAAGAATGACTTCGTGGGACTGACTTCCAAAGACGTATTGCTCAAGGAATTCAAACACTTATTGAAGCTGGTTTTGCTTCGGAATCAACCGTTAACTAAACACAATTACAGCACATTAGATTTCGAGCAGTTTGTTTGAAATTGTCAATTGCCAGTCTGACAGAATTACAATCATTTGCAAATCAAAATTTACCTGACTTTTGATTCATTTATTTGAACTATAAAGTACGGGGAATTGCAGCCGGCAATTATCATGCCGAAACCTTGTGATAGGAGCTGGCACTTTCAACTACTTCTTTCCAACTTCTAACCTTTGCCATACTAGAAAGCCAGGAGTTCTTGGCAATCAGTTCAAGTCACTTTGCTCTTGAGTTTGTGGTGGCCACTAAATCAACAGCCCAGTGCTTCGAATTCGTCCATTCTCATCTGAGTCGAAGTTGGGCTCATATGCCTCAAAACGCAACAGCACGTCATGTTCGAAACATCACCTAGGCGTGCAGGCTGTCGATTTAATCGTAACCCGACGCGTCAGTTTTGAAGTTGCGCGTTTTCCTTTCTCACAACCCGAAACGTGAGGGAGGGATAGTGTTTTGGGGTTTCGGTGGTCTACCTACGAATCCCTCGCTGACGCTGCGGGTTGTTGTGAGCACACATGAAATTGACAGTCTGCGTGCGACGGTGAGGCATAGACTTTGAACTTGTAGTAATGCTCTTCAAATTCTGGTCATCGTCAAAAAGCAGGCAAAAACGGCATTTGACGAATCCAGCCTTCCTACTGTGTGACCGTAAATCCGCTGGCACCATTTCTTGTGACCCGATAAACTCTGGCCTTTCCAACTGGCACTGTTGTTCCCGCTTTGATTTCACTGGATTGGATCCCATGTTTCTGACTCACTTGCGTTGCGGTTGCTCTGGCCAATCCATTTTCCGCCCCGTGAATTCACTGGTTGCTGCGGTATGTCTGATTGGATTCGCGTCACAATCGCTGGCACAGGATGCAGCAAAACCAGACGCCACCATTGCCGGTGATCTGTTTCAGTTTCCGCCTGAAACTCCGGAAAAAATGATTGAGGCTGCGTTACTCACACGTAAACTTGATCGGCAGGATGACGCTCGTAAATTTTTACGTAAACTTCTCGATCTGCAACTTGGTGAAACGGAACTCAGAGCACTGCGACAACGCCTGGGAGCTGGCCCATTTCTTGAACTCAGCGCTGACCAAAAAGTGCAACCTGAGGCCCGGGAGCTGTTGCAGGTTATCAACGCCGCTTCAAAGCCTCAGCCGCTTTCTGTCGGACAACTGCAGGAACTGATTCAGAAACTCGCAACGCCCGGTGACGACGCCACGAATGCCGTTGAAGCGATCATTGCCAACGGAGACAATTCGGCAGCAGCATTGCTGGCCGCTGATCCAGCGACACCTGCTGGGAGAGTTGCCAAGCAAGTCCTGAAAGCTCACGCTCGCGATATGCGGCATGGACTGATGACGGAATTGAGTCTCGCGGATGCCGCTGGACGTGCTCGCATTATTCAGCTGCTGGCCGGTACGGCTGATCCGAATCTCGCCGTGAATCTGCTGCGATGGCAATTCGATCCTGCAAGTGACGCAGCCAGTCGAGAAGCAGCCGCGATGGCCGTGGAACGATTGTCAAAAGGCAGCCTGAAGGTATCGACACCCGAAGAAGCCAGCGAGCTGCTGACGCAGCGCAGTGAAGTACTGCTGAAATCCGCCGCAGGGCGATTTGCTAAGTTTCGCGATCCAACGGCCATCAATGAATTGAGGCCGCGAGATCGTCGAGCGGAATTGCTGAACGACGCGACGGCCTATCTTACGGACGCAGTGGAACTTGATTCTGCCAATACTCATGCCTCCACTTTATTGCTGGTGGCGAAGTCCGCCGTCACCGATCCTGCCTTGGCCGCAGCAGCTTCGGCAGCAGCCAACCTGGATGTTCCCGTTCTGGCTGCGGCTCTTCATAAGGCCGTTGAAATTGGTGATGCAACTGCCGGAATAGAAATTTTGCGTGCAATGAAGTCGAGTGATGCCTCTACCGTTGCCCCTGAAGCTCTGGACGCCGCCGGGAGTGGATTAAAGCAGGCAGTTAACTCCCCCGACCCGCGAATTCGTTTCCTGGCTGCTGATGTGGCAACCAATGTCTTCCATACTGATATCAGTATCCCGGCCATGGATCGCACATTGAAATCAATCCGCACCGGCAGTTTGAAGCCGGAAGCCGTCGTCGTGGATTCCAACGATCGATCGCTGCGTGATCTCGATGTGGCTCTGGAAAACGCTGGCTTCACGGTCGCCTTGAGTCAGACAGGCCAGGATGGATTTGATGCGGCCGTGTTGCAGATGAATCCCGAGTTGATTCTGGTCGATGCGGAATCCGCCGGCTGGCCTTTGGCGACAACGCTGGCAAATTTCCGAGCGGACGTACGAACTCGGAATACGCCGATCGTGGTGATTGGCCCGGAGCGATTTGCCAAGCGCGTTGACCGACTGAGCGAGATTCATCCGGGAATCTGGTTTCTGGAGGAGCCGGTTGGGATCGATACGGTGGCACTGAGGTTGAACACGCTCTTGTTGCCGCCGCATTTGTTGTCGCCTGAAGATCGAGCAGCGTTGAAACAGTTGGCGGGCGAGAAGTAAATCACTCTGGGAATGTACCGCTTAATACTTGTTCCATGGCTCCCAGCCCTGGAACACACTGCACTGGAGGCTCCTGCCTCCAAAGTCAACCTTGCGAGGCAGGAGCCTTGGCACAAGAACATCAACGTACATCGTACGCTGTATATCCATTGATTTTAGCCCCTCTTTCAGCATTTTTGGGAGGCTGTGGCCGCATTCGCCGTCAGCGATTGGCGCTACTGGCGAGTGACGTTAAATTGATGGTTCGTAATTACCTGTCACAAGTCTCAAACAGTATGGCAATTCCATGATTAAGCTCGGTATTAACGGATTTGGACGCATTGGACGAATGGTGTTCCGTGCAGCGATTCAGAACTTTGCAAAAGACATCGAAGTTGTAGGCATCAATGACCTGCTGGAACCAGACTATCTGGCTTACATGCTGAAGTTTGACTCCGTCCACGGCCGCTTCAAAGGCGACGTTTCCGTTGAAGGCACAAACCTGATCGTGAATGGCAAGAAGATCCGTCTGACAGCCGTCAAAGATCCATCGACACTGAAGTGGGACGAAGTTGGCGCAGACATCATTGTTGAATCAACCGGCCTGTTTCTTGACGAAGCAACAGCCAAGGCACACTTGGCTGCTGGTGCAAAGAAGGTCATCTTGTCAGCTCCCTCTAAAGACGACACACCGATGTTTGTCTATGGCGTGAACCACGCAAGCTACGCTGGCCAGGCGATTATTTCCAACGCCAGTTGCACAACAAACTGCCTGGCACCTTTAGCCAAAGTCATCAACGACTCATTTGGTATCAAGCGAGGCCTGATGACAACCGTTCATGCGGCCACTGCAACTCAGAAGACCGTTGACGGACCAAGCACAAAGGATTGGCGTGGCGGTCGCGGGATTCTGGAAAACATCATTCCTTCGTCAACGGGAGCTGCCAAGGCCGTTGGTAAGGTCATTCCGGAACTGAACAAGAAATTGACCGGCATGGCGTTCCGCGTTCCGACGTCCGACGTGTCTGTTGTGGACTTGACTGTTGAACTGAATAAGTCAGCAACCTATGAAGAAATCTGTGCGGCTGTGAAAGCTGCTGCAGACGGCCCGATGAAGGGTGTCATGGGTTACACAACAGATAAGGTCGTCTCAACGGACTTCGTTGGCGAAGTCTGCACCAGCGTCTTCGACTCAGAAGCGGGCATCGCACTCGACGGAACCTTCGTGAAGCTCGTGGCATGGTATGACAACGAGTGGGGCTACTCGAACAAGGTTCTTGAAATGGCACGCGTCATCGCGAAGTAGTTCGCTTCGATTTGCGAGCCTGAATTCAGCAGCCGTGTGGTAGTCACCACACGGCTGTTTTTTTACGTAGGCAGATCTGTCTGTCACGGCGCAACAAAAAATCCGGTACGACAAACGCACTGGACTTTGATTTTCAGGTTGCTGCAACAGCAATAAAACTATCGCTTTGGTATTGTGCAAGTTCCATGGGTTTCAGCCATGGCTGTCTTTTGTTCTGTAATGACGGGGCACTGAGTCGCCATTTCTGCATTCAGAGCCGTGTAATCAGCCCACTCGGCAGGCAAATTGTCTTCATGGAAGATCGCCGCAACCGGACATTCCGGAACGCACGCTTCGCAGTCAATGCATTCTTCCGGATGAATGAAAAGAATCGCTTCGCCTTCGTAGAAGCATTCGACCGGACATACAACAACGCAGTCTGTGTATTTGCAGTTGAAGCACGGCTCAGCAACGACATGAGTCATGGGGCACCCTTTCATGCCAGATTAACTGGCGATCCATTTATTGAAATCGAATTGACTAAAGACACATTATAGAAACGAACATTCGCACTCAGTAAAACGATTGCGATCCGACTCTGATTGCCAGAGTAGGCAACTCACTCAGCACGAACGATACACTGTAAATCGCAGATGGTGGAACCTTACCAATTGCATTTCGGCGATTTATGACATCCTTTCCAGCATTTTCCAGACTGTTAAGGCACGGAATATCAGACGATCGAAATTGAGACGGAGTCTCGACTTTCTGCGGCAGAATTCACCGATTCCTGAGCAAATTTGAGACACCGAATAGGCAAATAATTCTCACCCGGGCTATGTTAGCTCAATGCGACTCAGCCGTCCGAACTCTTACGCAAGCTGTTTTGAAGTTGAGATTTCGACGGAAAACTCCGCGTGAATTCGCCAACTGCACCCATATCTGCTGAATCTGGTCGAAGTAAAGCAGTGCCAGTTTGTCACAATCGAATATTACTGGCACAATGTTAGCGGTGAAGAATTTTACTTGGACGGGCCGGACTGCAATTACACGAACTGAATTTGGTTTTTAATTCTGAATACCGCATTTTTATAGACGTAAAACAAATCGAACGGCGTTATTTGTGTCAATGGATGGACTGTTTCTTCGAATTTCCCTGTAGACGATTTACAGACCAATCCAGCCATCCGATTTTTTCTATGGCAACCACAGTGAGTTAACGCCGTGCCTCTGACAAATCACGACCGCAAATTGCTAACCGACCTGCTGAATGGTCAAAGCGGGGCGTGGAAGCTATTTGTCGATCGCTACACGCCACTGGTCGTTCAGGTCATTCAGCATTCCGCCCATTCACACAGCCTTAAGCTCAATGCTGCGGATGTGGAGGACTTGTGCGCAGATACGATGGCGGAGCTATTACATCGCGACATGGCTGCTCTTCGAAATTTCAGAGGCCGCTGTTCTCTGGCCACGTATCTTGGTGTCATTGCTCGCCGGATCGTTGTCCGGAAACTTGCTGAACAGCGTTTTTCGTCGGCAATGGGCCACGTGAATGCCCATCAGGCGGCTGTGGATTTCGCATCTCCGGAAAACACTTCCGTACGTCAATTGGACCAGCGAGATCAGGTTGAGTCGCTACTTTCCAAGTTGCCACACGAACCACGCCAGATTGCAAAATGGCTGTATTTTGATGAACTTTCCTATTCGGAAATTGCCCGTCGCCTCGGTAAGCCGCTGAATTCCATCGGGCCGATAGTTTCGCGTCTGCGATCATACCTGCAACGCACCGGCGGTTGATCCTTTTAGGCGAGCGGCCGATTAGGAACTACCAAGCCGAAGAACCGGACGCTAGCGCGTGGCGGCTGATTTTATTAGCCGCAGGGCGCTAGCCCCGGTTTTCGGCTGTTTTGATTAGCCGCAGGGCGCTAGCCCCGGTTTTCGACGGTAACCAGAAATCTGCCGCTCGATGTTAAGAACCTGTCCAAGAACTATTCCGAGATTGTGAGCCGCAAGGCGCTAGCCGCGGGTGGCAGCGAGACGACCCGCGGCTAGCGCCTTGCGGCTCACGAAATCGCGGTCTTAATGTGGACTTAACGACGGTTTTGTGAGCGGCAAGGCGCTAGCCGCCGGTATTGCCAGCGTTTTAACGCAAATCACCGGCGGCTAGCGCCTTGCCGCTCACTAAGTCCACGCCATTGGACATTATTTGTCCGGAATACGTCGCTGGTTCTGGTTGAATCTTTGTGTTGCCGTTTCGTAAACATTACACGTTGACAATGCGCAACGTCAAGCGGCTTGAACACCATCCAGCTTTGGCGCATGACGCTGAGCTATTCGAGCAATACGAACAAGAATCGTAACTGCCTTTCGGATAACCACTTACGACTTGTCGTCCAACGCGTCCAATTGAAAACTGAGCGTCGAAAATCTGACGGCATGGCGTTAGCTATTTCAATTCTTCAACATCAGGCAATTCAACTTGTGGAACAAGAAGAGTTGCAGCCCTGAGCTCACTGATTGTCCAGACGATTGCGGAGCAACGCCTGGATGGGATTCCTTTGCCCCGCACTGATGCGGTGGCAGTTGCATCTATAGCTCAGGTCAATGTCTGGAATGATCTGCTGAATGGCCATGACGCAGATATCAATTCAGTCAGGATCAGCTTCTCAACTGATCCATATGGATATGCGAAAACGTATTCGGATATCTCTTTCTCTCTCAAAAAATGTATATTTAAAGAATTAAAACATGAAGACTCTTTGGAATGATGAATCAGGCGTAATTTTGTCAGCTGAAATCGTACTCATTGGAACCATTCTGGTTCTTGGTATGATCGCTGGCCTCGCTGAACTGCAGTCTGCAGTTGTCCTTGAACTTAGCGACTTGGGTGAAGCTTTTGGATCGCTGAATCAGAGCTACAGCACCTCTGGCTACACGGCTGGAACAGCCAGTGCTGCCCACAACAAGGCGGCAACCAACGGCACGAATTACGCAGATGTGAAGGATAGTTGCGACACATTCTCAGTGACCATGGTATGCACCGCAGTACCCGAAGGTAGTGGTAGTTAGTTTACCGACGCCGGGGACAGACTCTGGCTGTCAGGTTTGAAGACTTAGGAAGGCGACGTCCATGGACGTCGCCTTCTGTCGTTTAAGTCCTGCCTTCCGATTACATGATGAACCGTTTCACACGGCGTTGCGCAGTCATTGGCGAACTGAGCGCCGGAAAGTCCTATCGGCAACTTCGACCATTCGCTCCAAATCTTGAGCCTCACGAGCAGCAACAACTACGGTCAAATCCAGGATCGCGACCACAAGTCAGAATACACGGAATTCTCTTCCGGTAAAGGCGTTTAGCAACTTTACAACTTTACAGCTTTCCGGCTGCCCTGATGCCGTGCACGTACGATTTCGGTCTCAACTTTTCCGAGTAGCGATATCGGTCATCAAGCCCTTTGACGTCAATTGGTTACAAGCTGCCTGTAAGGCGACATCAGCACATTCGTCCGTTGAGATTGCCGTTTCGTAAACATTACACGTTGACAATGCGCAACGTCAAGCGGCTTGAACACCATCCAGCTTTGGCGCATGACGCTGAGCTATTCGAGCAATACGAACAAGAATCGTAACTGCCTTTCGGATAACCACTTACGACTTGTCGTCCAACGCGTCCAATTGAAAACTGAGCGTCGAAAATCTGACGGCATGGCGTTAGCTATTTCAATTCTTCAACATCAGGCAATTCAACTTGTGGAACAAGAAGAGTTGCAGCCCTGAGCTCACTGATTGTCCAGACGATTGCGGAGCAACGCCTGGATGGGATTCCTTTGCCCCGCACTGATGCGGTGGCAGTTGCATCTATAGCTCAGGTCAATGTCTGGAATGATCTGCTGAATGGCCATGACGCAGATATCAATTCAGTCAGGATCAGCTTCTCAACTGATCCATATGGATATGCGAAAACGTATTCGGATATCTCTTTCTCTCTCAAAAAATGTATATTTAAAGAATTAAAACATGAAGACTCTTTGGAATGATGAATCAGGCGTAATTTTGTCAGCTGAAATCGTACTCATTGGAACCATTCTGGTTCTTGGTATGATCGCTGGCCTCGCTGAACTGCAGTCTGCAGTTGTCCTTGAACTTAGCGACTTGGGTGAAGCTTTTGGATCGCTGAATCAGAGCTACAGCACCTCTGGCTACACGGCTGGAACAGCCAGTGCTGCCCACAACAAGGCGGCAACCAACGGCACGAATTACGCAGATGTGAAGGATAGTTGCGACACATTCTCAGTGACCATGGTATGCACCGCAGTACCCGAAGGTAGTGGTAGTTAGTTTACCGACGCCGGGGACAGACTCTGGCTGTCAGGTTTGAAGACTTAGGAAGGCGACGTCCATGGACGTCGCCTTCTGTCGTTTAAGTCCTGCCTTCCGATTACATGATGAACCGTTTCACACGGCGTTGCGCAGTCATTGGCGAACTGAGCGCCGGAAAGTCCTATCGGCAACTTCGACCATTCGCTCCAAATCTTGAGCCTCACGAGCAGCAACAACTACGGTCAAATCCAGGATCGCGACCACAAGTCAGAATACACGGAATTCTCTTCCGGTAAAGGCGTTTAGCAACTTTACAACTTTACAGCTTTCCGGCTGCCCTGATGCCGTGCACGTACGATTTCGGTCTCAACTTTTCCGAGTAGCGATATCGGTCATCAAGCCCTTTGACGTCAATTGGTTACAAGCTGCCTGTAAGGCGACATCAGCACATTCGTCCGTTGAGATTGCCTGACGGAAACTTTCAGTGAGTTGGGATGGCTGGTCCCATTGCTTCCGGATAGTCTCATAGACTGACCAGTCTGCATCAGACGCATCACCATGGCGTGCTTTCAGACGTTGCATCGTAATGTCCGCAGAAGCAGTACACTCCAGCCAGACGGCGCGAATGCCGGAATCAAGCGCCAGTTGCAGGAACCGTTGTCGGTTCGCGTCCGTTTGACACGTGGCATCCACGATTATGCGACCACCAGCCAGCAATCGGCTACGGGCACGGTCCCAGCATTCGTCATAGACACGCTGAGTACTATCTGCGGAATAAAGTAACGCCGCATTGTCTGCAGTGAAGATCTCTTTCCGAATCACGTCAGATCGCAGGATTTCGAAGTCACCCGCATTCGCCAGCATACGTGAAAGTGTCGACTTGCCGGTTCCTGGCAATCCTGACACCAGCACCAGGGCTGGACGTCGACTGGGTTGTTCCAATTCCGACAGACACCATAACCAGTGCGCTCGAGAACGCGTGACCGCCTTTTCACGATCAGACTCTGGAATCTCTGGCTCAGCGGCAAGTATGGCGGCAACTTTGGCTCGAATGGCGGAACGATAGACAGTGAATAACGGCAGCACTTCAAGATAATTTTCGTCGGAGGATTCCGCAAAATAAATATCCGCGAAATGCCGTGCAAGATCGCGTCTGCCGACAAAGCTCAGTTCCATCAGCAGGAATGCAATGTCCGCAACGACATCAATGTGCCGCAGGGTCGAACTAAATTCGATTCCGTCGAGAATCACGATATCGTTGGGGGCTGGCTGCTGTGGAAAATAGTAAATATGTTCAAGCCGCAAGTCACCGTGTACCTCACGAATCCAGCCATTGAAAGCACGCTTTTCAAGAGTGGCCTTGTGCTGCTGCATTGTCGCTTCGGACAGTTTCAACAACCGCTTTAATACGCTCGGTTCAATGATGTTCGAATTGAGGCGACTCGCGAAATCCCAGTTGTCCTGCCAACATCGCCGGAAGTCGGCATTTGCAGCAGACGCATGTTCTTCTTCCAACGGCGTTGACCTGTGATGCAATGCGGCAATGCGTCGTGCGATGTGATCCAGATCCGAAATCTGAAGCGATCCATCAACCAATCTTGAACGCAGCGTCGCGGACTCAGGAAGACGTCGCATCTTGACGGCCCAATCGACAACGAGACCGTGTCCTTCGAATCGCAATCCGTTCGAGTCATGCGTGATTGGCACGACGCCCAGATAAACGTTTGGTGCCCACGGCTGATTGATCCGCACTTCCTCTTCACAGAAATGATGACGCAATTCGACGGTAGAGAAATCAAGAAACGACAGCTTCACTGGTTTCTTGACTTTGTAAACCACATCACCAGCAATGAACACATTCGAGATATGCGTTTGCCGCACAGTGACATCGACGACCGGTTCTGGAAAAGCAGACGCTTGCGACAATTCCAGAACCAGTTGTTCAGTTGAAGGAAACGACATAGATTTCGAACCCACTTATCTATTCTACAGGCTCATTCGCCTGCTGCCCTTTTGCATAGGTCGTGTAGACATGGATTGGAATTGGCAGATCACCCAAATGCTGCACAATCAATGGATGAACGACGGACCAGGTCATACCGCCAACACCAGTTGCCAGTTTTGGAATTGCCAGACTTTTGATCTCACCTTTCTCGAGTTCATGCCGAAGTCGTCTCAGACAATGGCTCACGTTCGATAAACTGGCCTGACCTGGTCTGGTGCCGTGACCATGTTCGCCTTCCTGAGTCAGCAGATTGATAATGCGAACTCCGCCTGTGCCGCCCCAGACCCAAAGCTCGCCCGGTTTCGGATGCGATTGGTGAGCATAGTGGCGAAAATCCTTAGCCATCGCCGGCCATTGCTCTCGCAGAGCGAGCGCCAGACCGTTGTCAAAGTGGTCGTTCGGCGCTACGCCATGCGCAATGGCTTGAGCTTTGGTCAGAAGAATGTCGCCCGTGACTTCGTGAATCATGAATGCAGCCTTGATGAATGACGTTAGTGGAAATTAGTGAATCATCTTTTTGCGATCAGGTTTGTAGCCCGACATCGCATGTGCCAGACCTGCTGACGCCGCTGAAATCGCCAAAAACACCCATTGAATGTGTTCCGCCAGAAACCCCATCGTCAGCCCGATCACAGGAACTGCAACGGCGACCAGGAAGTTAGCCATGGCCAATCCACGCCGATCACAATACCACAATCCCGATCCGGGAATAATCAGACTCAGAAGCGCGGCTTTCGTTGATCGTTTCATGGCAACTCCGGAACTCAATCGCACAGCAAATCCGCACATCGACATAAAACAGTGCAAAGCAATTCCAATGCCACAACCAATACTGTAGAAGTAGAATCCAGAGCGTGGAAAGTATTTTCACGTTGCTGTCGTCCATCCAGCGATTCAGCAAACATTAAAATTGAACGGGACTTATTGCGGCGCGCGTCTATGGTACACTTAATTTGCACTGTGCGTATAAGCGCGCTGTTGTGACAGTGTTTCAGAAACACGGCCCTGATGTGCTCGTTTGTCGCGGGGATAAGTCGTGAAAGTAATTCACCAGCGAATTTGGGCAACCGTCGGTCTGATTGTGGTCGTTGCAACACTTGGCATCGTCGCTCATCAGTACTCATCACTTGAGTGGTTGATCGCAGAAGAGACGTACCTTCTTAGTGCGGTGCAGGCGAACCCAGTCCGATCCTGGCTGATTGGTTTCGCGCTTTATCTGGGCCTTTCGCTGATCCCGGGCACCGCTGGAAAATCTGTCATCGCAGGCTGGTTGTTCGGCTTCTGGGCTGGTGTGCTGATGGTGGACGTGGCATTAACAGCAGCAGCGATGGCAACGTTCTTCGCCAGTCGTTTTATTTTTCGCGAACCCATTGAAGCTCGCTTCGGCGTGCAACTGGATCGGTTACGCAGAAAAATGGAGTTGGATGCTGGTTTCTATCTGTTGTCGCTGAGACTGTTGCACACACCATACAGTGCTCTGAACTACGCTGCCGGAGCGACGAGTATCGTTCCCGCCAGCACATTTCTGTGGACCACCCAACTGGGCTTGTTGCCCAGCACAATGGTTTTCGTTTGTGTCGGGACTCGTGTTCCCAGATTGTCAGTTGTCGCTCAAAAAGGCCCGATTGCACTCCTCGATGGCCCCTTGATCGCTGCACTGCTGGCGACATCCCTGCTGCCATTCATCCTGCGCGCGACGACAGCCATCATTAAAAAATTCTGTCTCCGAACTCCAAACGCATCGGCGTAAAGAAGTCCTTGTTCCGCGGCTCCAGCCTCGGAACACACTGCTCTGGAGGCTCCTGCCTCACGTGTTTTCTCTGGAGGCAGGAGCCTCCCGCGCATTACGTTCCAGGGCTGGAGCCCCGGAACGAGAAGTGACGGCATCATTATGACCGCGCAAAGTATACGCGAGACTTCAAGATCATTCTGTGACCGCTTTCACAGAATCCGCTCGTGCAATATGCTTCGTCAATAGTTCGGGACTTAGCAGACCTAACGGTCTCCGCTGAATCCTGCTGGTAGCATTCAAGTGGTTAAAAAAGGTGTTCAGCGTGCGACACGATTTGATTAATGTAGAAGCCGGAATTCATAACACAACATCAAGGCTGACTGGCCATAACCAGGCATGGTCTGCATCCATGCGACGAATGTCGGGCGGACTCTCGGACGGCGTGGATGTCGTCACACTTAACAATGGCCGATTGTCGCTGGAACTTCTGCCGACCCGCGGCATGGGCGTGTGGCGTGGCATGTTCGATGACGTTCCCGTCAAATGGGATTCGCCAGTTGAGCGTCCCGTGCATCCAGCCTTTATCGATCAGATGCGGCGTGGTGGAATTGGATGGCTGGACGGTTTCAATGAACTTATCTGCCGTTGTGGACTTGGCTGGCATGGTGCTCCGGGCAACGATGTCATTCGCGACGCCGATGGCAATGTTGTCTCCGAGCAGTTTCTGCCGCTGCATGGTCGAATTGCAAATCTGGCAGCGCATCAGGTGACCGTCGAAGAACAGGATGATGTTATTTCGGTCACAGGCGTGGTCGATGAGGCAAGTCTGTTCGGTGGTCGTTTGCGACTGGAATCCACACTCGCAACGCAGGTGAATTCGAATCGATTTGAGATTACCGACGTTGTCCAAAATCTCGGAGCTCAAACAGCGGAAGTTGAAATGCTCTATCACTGCAACATTGGTCGTCCGTTCCTGGGCGAAGGTTCCGAGCTGCATACAGCCTCAACGGAAGTCGCTCCGCGCAACGACAGAGCTGTGGAAGGCATCAACATGTGGAATCTGTGCGAAGGTCCGACAACCGGATTTGCAGAACAAGTCTATTTCACCAGGGCGGCTGCAGACTCAGCAGGATGGGGCATCGCCGTACTGGCCGATGCCGAATCCGAACACGCTGTGTGCGTCCGATTTGATACTTCAACAATGCCGTTCTTTGTGCTGTGGAAGAATACTCAGGCGGAAGCAGATGGATACGTCGCGGGACTGGAGCCAGGCAGTAGCTTTCCAAATCTGCGAACTGTGGAACGCCGCGAGGGTCGCGTGATCCAGCTTGCGGCTGGCGAGTCCATAACATTTCGTTTGAGTATGGAAATCGCGAACAACCGTCGAGACGTACGCAATCTGCTGGATGAAGTGACTGAGCTACAGATTGCCCATCCCCGCGTCGTGCATTCTTCTCCAAAACCTCAATGGGTATAAATCGACGATGTTCACCACGAACGATATTTGTCAAATTCTGGGCCAGCTTGCTCCACTTCCTACCGCAGAATCATGGGACAACGTTGGCCTGATTCTTGGGCGTCCGGAACGGCCTGTTGTGCGACTGATGACCTGCCTGACGCTCACGCCTGCTGTCGCTCGGGAAGCGACCGCAGGCAAAGTTCAGTTGATCGTGACTCATCATCCGCTGCTGTTCCGCGCAACAAAAAGCATTACCAGCGACACAATCGAAGGACAGATCCTGCTGGAACTGATTGAAGCTGGCGTCGATGTTTACAGTCCTCACACGGCATTTGATAACGCGGACCTCGGGATCAATCAATGGCTTGCAGAATCACTCGGGTTCGCTTCTATCTCACCGCTGCGTCCTTTTCCGCGAAACATATCCGGTCAGCAGAACATTTCTGGCGGTTCAGGACGGATCGGAGTATTTTCCGAGCCTCGGCCGCGACAGGCGTTCCTCGAAAAACTGGCCACCGCAATTGATGCGAAATACATGGAAGTCGCATGGCACGGTTCTGATTCCGTGACCCGCGTGGGGCTCGCTTGTGGAGCGGCTGCGGAATATCTTTCGGATGCCTTGCAGGCAAATTGCGACACGTTTGTTACGGGAGAGGCACGATTCCATTCAGCCGTGGAATGTCAGTCGCGACAAGTCAACCTTGTCCTCACGGGACATTTCAGCAGTGAGCGACCAGCGGTGGTGAAATTGGCGAGAGTTCTTGCCGAACGCTTGCCTGGCGTCGAATGTTTTGCCAGCCAAGATGATCGGGACCCGCTTGAGTTATATCAATTCAACGGTTGATGACGATCGATTTCCTCGCTGATATAATGTGATGAATAAGAGAACCCGTTTTCCACGGAACAATTTGATATGTCGACAACTGCCGATTCAATGCCCGAATCAGCTCCACAAGCTGCCGTCACCATGTTTAAGCCGCTGCGAGCCTGGATTCCGCTGCTTGTACTTCCGCTCATGATTGCAGCGCGGTTTACGGCAGATGTTTGGACAGATGGTCCGTCATGGACTTGGGCCATCACGGCTTTCTTTCCGTTTTTGTTCAGTTTAACGCTGATTCTCTGGTGGCTGTTGCTCAGTCGAGCTCGCTACACCGAGCGATTGTTGGGGGCTGCTCGCGCTGATCGTAATATTGTCAGTCCAGCAGTTGCTGTCGCACGAAACAATGCGCGGGCCTGTCTTCATCGTGATGACGATCCCTTGTTTCTGTAAACAATTATCTGTTTACACAGGAACAGCGCGGCGATGAAGAGGCTGTGGTTTGTTACGAAAGCGAATCCGGGCGACAGGTTTGGGAGAAGAAGTGGGCTTCGCGCTTCTTCGAAGCACTCGGCGGCCTGGGACCACGATCGACTCCGGCATATGCCGATGGATCGATCTATGCCCTTGGTGCTGATGGCGTGTTGAGCAGCGGCAAACGCAAGTGGAAAGGTGGACGTTACGAAAAGGGACAAGCCTTGCTGTGCACCGATTCCGATTTGATCATCGTGGTCAGCGAGACCGGCGGACTTTTTCTATTACGAGCCAACCCGGAAAAGCACGAAGAACTGGCCCAAGTGCCCGCAATGAGCGACAAGACTTGGAATCATCCGGTTCTGATCGGCGATCGATTGTTCCTGCGTAATGCGACTGAGGCCGTAGCCTATCAATTGCCGGTGAAATGAGCGGCAGGCAGAACTGGTCTGCTGAAACGTTTCATCTATGAACGTTTTCCGCGCGGGATGTCTGATTATTCCGCAACATTTCGATTTTTCCATGGGAAAATCGCCTTGATTGAAGACTGTTTAGGCTAAAAACCTGCTTTGCGTTTGAATATCGTTCACTTCACTTCGCACGCATGGAGCAGCAATGGTGGAACCGCCGACTGATGCGAATGTTCGCCTGCCTGATGATGTTCTGGTGGATGAGTTGCTGCAGGGGACAAGTCGTACGTTTGCATTGGCGATTCCGCTGCTGAAAGACGAACGGCGGCGGCAAATCGGGCTTTCATACCTTCTATTTCGAGTCGCCGACAGTATTGAAGACGCGCCCGAGGCTGATGTTCCAGTCAAGCTCCGGCTGCTTCAGGAGCTTCGCTGCGAATTGAACAGGCCTGACATCACTGGCGATCATCCCACAGGCTTTTCAGCGCATGTTCAGTTGGATGTCTGTGGGCTTTGGCCCGAGAATTCAGCGACTCATCGACTGCTTTGTGAGCTACCTCGACTTCTCGCAATGTTGAACTGGACAGATTTCGCAGCCGCGACTGCGATTCGAGCGGCACTGTCTCAGACGATCGACGGAATGACGCGATTCCTTGCTTCCTCAGAGTTGTCCCTCGTTCAAATTCAACTCCAAACCGTCCAGGACCTGCGAGCCTACTGCTATGTTGTTGCGGGGATTGTTGGCGAAATGCTGACGGATCTTTTTGTCTCTCACCATGCCATTTCGCCGGAAATCGCAGGGAATCTGCGACGAATGTCTGTTGGCTTCGGCGAATGTCTGCAACTGACAAACATCCTGAAGGACGCAGACAGCGACGCTCTGGATGGACGCATTTTCATCCCGGCTGGCATCTCCCGAGATGCTGTGTTGTCGCTGGCGTTTCAGGCGACGGACGACGCGAAACGATATATTTGTTTACTCGAAAAGAACGATTTCCCCGGAGATGTCATCGCATTCTGTCGTTTTCTTTGTCTTCTTGCGGAAGGCACTTTGGGCCGACTGCAAAACGATGGCGGGACAAACAAGTTGACTCGCGAGGATGTTCGGCGATTGCTGGAGACGGTTGGTGTTCCTTCCTCAAACGTTCTTGTGGTCTGTCCAGATTGAGTTTACTGATGGAGATCGTAGCGAAAGTCGTCAAGACTTTCGGCGATTTAGGGAGTATCCGAAACTCTTGACGATTTTCGCTACTAGTAAACTTGACGTAGACAAACCACTAGTCTGAGCTTGGGAATCTGGAACAGGTATTGCCGGAGTTGGATGAAACCGGCACAATTCGCAAGTGCTGATCAGGTCATTTGAAAAAGCAGGGAGCGCTATGACAAGGATGTCAGGCAAGCGGAAGAAGATATGCATCGTCGGTGCGGGGCCGGGCGGGCTGGCGAACGCCATGCTGATGGCTCAGGCCGGCGCTGATGTCACGTTGTTCGAACGGGCCGATCGAGTCGGCGGGCGCTGCGCGGCGATTGAAGCGGACGGGTTTCGGTTCGATACGGGCCCCACGTTCTTTCTCTACCCACGAGTCCTGGACGAAATCTTTCAGTCCGTCGGTCGCAACCTTTGGCAAGACGTGCCGATGACACGACTCGATCCTCAGTATCGACTCGAATTTGGCGCGGGCGGGCGCCTTGATGCGACGCCTGATCTTAAGCGAATGCATGCTGAGATCTCGCGTATCGCGCCGCAGGATGCAGACTCGTTCGAACGCTTCATGAACGAGAATCGAACCAAGCTGGAACGCTTCCGACCCATTCTGGAATCTCCCTTCAGCAGCATGCTCGATCTGCTGCGACCATCGGTCCTGAAGGCGGCTCCATGGGTTCGGCCGTGGCGATCTGTGGCTGATGATCTGGGCAAACACTTTTCTGATCCCCGACTGGTCACTGCGTTTTCGTTTCAGTCCAAGTATTTGGGGATGTCGCCGTTTCAGTGTCCAAGTCTGTTCACCATTCTTGCGTTTCTGGAATATGAGTACGGCGTGTTTCATCCGACCGGTGGCTGCGCGGCCGTCAGCGAAAAGATGGCCGACATCGCTCGCGACATGGGAGTTGACATTCGCCTTGATGAGCCCGTGGAAAAATTGCACTTCGACGGACGCAAGGCGGTTGGCCTGAAATCTCGCACCGGCGATGTCAGCTTTGATTCGCTCGTTATCAATGCCGATTTTGCTCAGACGATGAAGACGCTGGTGCCGGACAATCTGCGAAAGCGTTGGAGCAATAACAAGATCGACCGCAGCAAATACTCGTGTTCCACCTTCATGCTGTATCTGGGAATTGAAGGTCGATACGACCACCTGCCGCATCACACGATTTATATCGCGAAGGACTACCAGAAGAACCTTGACGAAATCGATCGCCTGAAAGTCCTCTCTGAAGATCCGTCATTCTATGTTCAAAACGCTGGCGTGACCGACAGTTCGCTGGCGCCGAGTGGCATGAGCACGCTGTATGTGCTGACTCCGGTCTCGAACAAAAGTCCCAACATTGACTGGAAGTCGCAGACTCAGACCTTCCGCAAGCGTGTCCTGCAGCAGATGTCCAAACTTGGGCTACACGATGTCGAAGACCGCATCCGGTTCGAGAAGATTGTGACTCCCGATGACTGGGAGAACAGCTATCAGGTGTTCCGCGGAGCGACGTTCAACCTTGCGCATAACCTGGGACAGATGCTGCACGCGCGACCCAGAAATCGATTCGATGATCTGAAGCAGGTCTACCTTGTCGGTGGCGGGACGCATCCAGGCAGCGGCTTGCCAGTGATTTATGAATCCGCTCGAATTTCCGCCCGCATGATGTGCGATGAACTGGCTCTACCGTTTCCGGAATTCAATTCGTCACCAGCAACGATTCCATTTGCGACTCCTCAGCGGAGGGCCGCATGATGGAGCCTGTTGTTTTGCCGCCGATTGGAGTTTCGGAACCGGTTCGGCTGCGACTGCACGTGTCTGATTCCTTTGATGACTCGGCGACTGCTAACTCGGCACCAGTCAAGACGCCTGCACCTGGGGCCGCTGCTCTTGCGGAGGGCGCAGTCTCGGATTTCGGTGGGAGCGCATTCAAAGTTGATTCTCGGGAGGGCGAGGCTCCTGCCGAGCCGACGACCTGGGGAAATGCACGGCTCGGCAGGAGCCTCGCCCCCCCATCTTCACAATTACACGCGACTGCACTCCTTGCGGACATGGTGCGTGATCAGGTACGTGCGGCGCGAATGGCTCAGGCTGGTTGGTCTAACCAATCCCTGAAGCAGCGGCTGAAGATCTTTACATCGCTGAGGCAGATGATTGCCGCTGATCCTCGATCGCTGGCTTTGAAAGTCAATCGTACAAACGTCGCGGAAACACTTGCGGCTGAAGTACTGCCGTTACTGGATGCCTGTCGGTTTCTGGAATCCGAGGCGACCCGCATTCTGGCTGAGAAGCATGTTGGCAACCGTGCGCGGCCGATGTGGCTTTGGGGTACATCTGTTGTCTTGCGGCCGGAACCGATAGGTGTCGTATTGATCATCGGGCCGTCTAATTACCCTTTGCTGCTGCCAGGCATTCAGGCTCTCCAGGCAATCGCTGCGGGCAACAGCGTACTCATCAAGCCCGCTGCGGACTGCTCAAACGTTTTGAGTCTGCTGGTTCAGATGGCGACTTCCGTCGGAATGCCAAGCGACGTGATTCAATTGCTGCCTGAATCCTCAGAGGCCGCAACGATTGCGATTCAGCAACATGTCGACAAAGTGGTGCTGACCGGATCCGCCACGACCGGGCAGGCCGTTAGTCGAGCACTCGCCGATTCGCCAACGGCTTCGGTGATGGAACTTTCCGGCTGCGATGCCGTCTTTGTTCTGGATGACGCAGATCCGGAACTTGTCAGCGATTGCCTTGTGTTCGGGTTGACGCTGAATGCCAGCCGCACCTGCATGGCACCTCGTCGAGTGTTCGCGAACGACCAACTGGCGGATGAGATTCTGAAATTATTGAAGTCTAAGCTTTCACAACGGCAGCATGAGAAAGCGGCTCCCGGACAGAACGCGAATCTCAGCGACATCCGTGCATTGAGATTTGCCGCATCGAAGATTCAGGATGCTGTTTCCTCCGGCGCAAAGTTACTCACAGGGGAACTCAACACTGGAAGCGGCCAACCGGAACTTCGGGGCGTGGCGATTCTTGACTACGTGACCGCAGACTTGTCTGTCGCTCAGTCGGATCTCTTCGCGCCGGTGCTTTCGATGATTCGAGTTCCCTCCGAGAACCAGGCTCTGCTGGAGAATGCCAAGTGCCCCTATGCTCTGAGTGCCACCGTCTTCGGGTCGCCGCAGCGCTGTCAGCAGTTTGCTCGTCGAATTGATGCGGGCTGCGTGGTGATCAACGACATGATCGTGCCAACGGCCGATCCAAGAGTTCCGTTTGGCGGTCGAGGTCTAAGCGGCCATGGATTGACTCGAGGCGAAGCGGGGCTGCTGGAGATGACTCAGATGAAGACTATTGTCGCGTCTCGCCGCTGGTTCAAGCCGCATCTGCAGTCGCCAACTCCGGCCGACACGGATGTTCTGGAACAATTGATTCGCCTGGAGCACGCGAAGAGCCCACTGCATTCACTGAAGTGTGTTCCAGGAATGATCAAGGCTACCTTGGTTCAGATGAAATTCAGACGTGATCGTAAGGCGTTGACTTAACAAGTTTTTGGTAGCGAAACTCGTCAAGAGTTTCGGCGAACCAGCGACTTGCCAGCCATTCGCCGAAAGTCTTGACGACTTTCGCTACATCAATTCAGAACAGCAACACTCGAGGGAATGGAATCATGAAGACTCAATCGGATGTCATCGTTGTCGGCAGCGGACTTGCCGGGCTGTCAACGGCGTGTACTCTGGCAGCTCGCGGCTATTCCGTCACGGTCGTTGAAAAGAACGAATGGCTGGGAGGCAAGGCCGCATTGCTGGAAGACAAGGGCTACCGTTTTGACATGGGGCCAACGATCCTGACTTTGCCTTCTGTTCTGCGCCGAGTCTTCACAGAAGCAGGACGTAAGCTGGAAGACTATCTCGATATGGTTCGCCTGGATCCGCAGTGGCGATGCTTCTTCGAAGACGGCAGTCAATTCGATCTGGTGGAATCTCTTCCGGAAATGAAAAATCGACTGCGAGACTTCACCGGTTCCGATCGAACGGGCAACGGCTATGATGCGTTCATGAAGATCTCGAAGCAACTGGACGACGTATCCAATCGCTTCTTCTTCTGGAAAAGTGTCGGGGGCATCGCTGACACGATGAACGTCAAAGAGTCGTTCTCGCTCAAGGTGCTGCGAGATGTCCTGAGCCTTCGCTTTGGTCGCACGGTGGCCGGATTGGTTCGCTCCCATATCCCGGATCAGCGAATCGCGCAGATGATTGATCATTTCACTCAATACGTGGGATCGTCGCCGGAAGCCTCACCAGCCGTGTTGTGCGGAATCGCTCACATGCAAACCAATGAGGGAATCTGGTATCCGATGGGTGGAACCCGTGCTGTTCCTGAAGCACTCGTTCGCCTCGGTCGAGAACTGGGCGTGAAGTACGTGACAGGACATCAGGTCAGGTCGATCGATTCGCAATCCAACCGGGTCACGGGCGTAACGCTCGACAACGGAGAATCGCTGAAGGCCGAAACCGTCGTGTCGAATTCGGATTGCGTCCGCACGTGTCAGGAACTTCTTCCAAAGAAGACCGCCGACCGCCTGCTTTCGAAGCGAAAGTACGAAGCTGCGTGTTCTGGCGTCGTGCTTTATCTCGGTTTGCGCAAGAAGTACGACCACATTCTGCATCACAACTTTGTGTTTAGCCGTGATCCGCATGTTGAGTTTCAGCAGATCTACACTCAGGGCGAACCGGCTGCCGATCCGACCTGTTACGTCTGTGCCCCATCTCTGTCCGGCGACAAGGTGGCCCCTGGAAACGGAGAAGCACTTTACATCCTGGTTCACACGCCCTATCTGCGAAAACATCATGACTGGAAGACGATGCTACCACAGTATCGCAATGTCATCATTAACAAGCTGAAGACCACCGCTGGCATGGAAGACATCGAAGACCGCATTGAAGTCGAACATTCGCTGACTCCGGCCGATATCGATCGTCGCTATCACGTACTTAACGGAGCTATCTACGGACTCGCAAGTCACGGACGATTCATGGGCGCATTCAAACCGGCGAATCGCGTGAAAGAAATGCAGGGCCTGTATCTGGCCGGCGGTTCAGCACATCCGGGCCCCGGAATGCCAATGGTCATGATGTCTGGCTGGATCGCCGCAGACACCGTCGATCAGGATCTGCGCGGTGCCCGAACGGATTCTCAGCAAGACAGGAAATCCCGTGCTGCGTGATGTTCATTTAAGCGTTTTCACAACCCGAGCGTTAGCGAGGGATTTGCGAGATTCAGGCCCGGAGGGCCGACATATCCTTTGCCGGTGGCGTGAGCCACCGGTATGTGAGTGAGAGATCATTGTAGGCCTGAAGGGCCGACACAGTGGCGATTGTGGCGTGGTGATTGTGTCGGCCCTTCAGGCTTGGAAACACTACTTTTTTGTAGTCCGGTGGCTCACGCCACCGGCAGAGGATGTGTCGGGCTTCCAGCCCTAACGAAACTCGCAACCTCAGTACTGACGCATCGGGTTAAACGATCAATTCCATTCGCAATCTTTTGACAAGAGTCGCAGTCGCATGTCGAATCTGGCCTCAAGAATTCTGAACTGGGGCTTCCGTGGCTATGTGCGGCGATTTGTGCGGCGGAATTTCAACGCTGTCCGAGTCGCCGGTCGTGATCTTGTCGGGTCGCTGCCTGCCGGACCGATCATTTGTTTCATCAATCATCCCGGCTGGTGGGATCCGATGACCGGCGTTCTGATGACGGATCTGCTGTTCCCCGGTCGCCGATTTGCAGCGCCTATGGATGCAGAAGCTTTAAGCCGCTACCCGGTGTTGGAACGGCTTGGCTTCTTCGCACTCGAACGCGACACAGTGACAGGAGCGAAAGATTTTCTTCGCACCAGTCGCGAATTGCTCAATCAGACCGAAACCATTCTTTGGCTCACTCCCACAGGGAAATTCTGCGACATCCGCGAGCCCGCTTCATTCATGAGCGGACTTGGCCATCTGGTCGATCGCGACTTTCAGGGAACGGCGTTGCCAATGGCGATTGAATACACGTTCTGGAATGAACGTTGTCCCGAACTGCTGGTGCAATTTGGTGCCCCGATTACCGTTGATCAGTTGCCGAAAGATCGAGACGCCCGAACCGTGATCCTGGAAGACGCCCTCGCGCAAACTCAGGCATCGCTGGCGACGCTGGCCATCGCGCGAAAGTCGGATGCCTTTACAACGATCGAAACCGGACGAGCTGGTATCGGCGGAATTTACGATTCATGGAGACAGCTCATCTCGTGGGTACGCGGAAGCAAGTTTCGAAAACGACATGAAGTTGAAACCGAGCTCGTGGCACGTTCCATCAAGGCAGATCTCACATGATCGAAACGTGCATCAAGATTCTTGTGTGGGCAACCTTCAGCGCCAGCGCGTTTGTGTCGGCCATGTTTCTTGTCAACCTTCTGTTCTTTCGCAAAGCCATGCGGGTCAACGGTGCGAACGTAAACGAAGTGAAAGTGTCAGTGCTCATCCCGGCCAGAAACGAAGCACTGCGAATCGGGCGACTGCTGGATTCGGTGTTAAACAGCGAGGGAATCGTCTGCGAAATCTGCGTGCTGGATGATGAAAGTCAGGATGGCACGGACGCCATTGTCCAAAGTTATGCGAGCAATCATCCCAGCGTCCGATTGCTGCGCGGCGCTGCCAAGCCTTCGGGTTGGAGCGGCAAACAGTGGGCCTGTTTTCAACTGGCACAGCAGGCCCAGCATGACGAACTTGTCTTTCTGGATGCTGACGTCACGCTGTCCAGCGATGCGCTTTTGCGAGCGATCACCATGCGACGAGGATGCCGTGCCGATCTGCTCAGCGGGTTTCCGCATCAGCAAGTCATCACGCTGGGCGAGCAATTGCTGATTCCATTGATCCAACTGATTCTGTTGTGCTTCCTTCCGTTTGCCCTGATGCGCTGGACTCGCATGACAGGAGCCTCTGCCGGTTGCGGGCAGTTCTTCCTGACTACAAAAGCTGCGTATCAGAGCACCGGCGGGCACGGATCGATTCGTCAGTCGCTGCACGATGGCGTCATGCTTCCTCGATCTTATCGACTTGCCGGACTCAAAACGGACCTGTTTGACGCATCCGATATGGCGTCCTGCAGAATGTACACGTCGTTCGGCGAAACCTGGTCCGGGCTGATGAAGAACGCGACGGAAGGCTTTGCCAAAATGCCGCTACTGCCCGTGATGACCGTGCTGATGCTTCTGGCGTTTGTGCTGCCCGTTTTGTGTGCCACCGGAGTCTTGACTGGTTTGATCGGTCCGCATTTCGTGGCCCCCGTGCTTTGTAGTTGTTTCATGAGTTATCTGCCGAGGTTCCTATGCTGTTTGAAGTTTGATCGAGCGTGGCGGGGATGTTTGCTGAATCCTGTTTCGATCATTCTATTTCTGATCATTCAATGGTCGGCTTTGATTTCAAAAGCTCGAGGCAAAGGCGTCGAATGGCGGCAGCGCAGTTATGAGATTGCACCGTCATGACGGAATCGACCGCTACAAAATCGGCATGTGTCCTATCGCTTGAAAATGTCCGCAAAAAGTATCGCGGACGAGAAGCGTTGAAGGGCATTTCGCTTGAACTGAATGCGGGCGAACTGCTTGGATTTTTCGGGCCGAATGGTGCTGGCAAGACGACTATGATCCGCTGCATCAGCGGACTGCTTCGACCAGACTCGGGCAAAATCACGCGACATGTTCTGGTCGATTCAGTAAGCACAGGCCCGGTTCGACTGGGACTGGTCCCGCAGAACCTGGCCGTGTATCCCGATTTGACGGTACATCAAAATCTGGAAGTCTTCGGTCGACTGGAAGGTGTCTCGGGCCGACCGCTTCGCGATCGAATCAGCGAAGTCCTGAAGTGGGCCTCGCTCGAAGACCGCGCGAAATCTTTGGCGAAAACTCTGTCGGGTGGAATGCAGCGACGGCTGAACATTGCCTGCAGTGTGCTGCATCGCCCCGGTATCCTGTTGCTGGATGAGCCGACTGTGGGAGTCGATCCACAAAGTCGTGAACGCATCTATGCAATGTTGGAAGAACTGACGGCTCAGGACGCGGCGGTCCTGCTGACAACGCACCAGTTGGAGGAAGTTGAAACTCGCTGTGATCGCATTGTTGTGATGGATCATGGCACGATCGTCGCCAATGGCACGCTCAGCGATCTTGTGCAGCAGACGATCGGTCAGCCTCATCGAGTCATTCTGCGGTTTGATCATCCCTACACAAAGCCGCTGGCTTCGTTCATTCTTGACGAACCCCGCACCAGTGCGACGTGTGCCATCAAGTCCATGAAAGAACTGCCTCAGGTTTTGTCGGTGTTGAAGCAACTGGATTGCGAGCCCAGTCAGATCGATGTTCGCAGTTATGGTCTGCAGGATGTGTTTCTTGAGCTGACGGGAAGGAGTCTTCGGGAATGATCCTGACGATCCTTCGTATCCTGTATCTGCGTCTTCGCAACAATCCTTTGGAGTTGTTGCTGGTGTTTGTGATGCCGGTGATTTTTTTCAGCATTTTTGCTGCCATCTTTAGTAATGGAATCGCGACCGGCGGAGACAAGAAGCTGCGAGTTGGCTGGATCAGCAATCGCGATACGGCTCTGGGATTTCAACTGCTTGGATTTCTGGAACAGAACTCGTCGTTGATTTGCACGCGATTGAATTCGTCAGCGGACGAGACAACTTCAGACGCAATAACTTCAGATCCAACAATTGCGGATCAGACAACTTCAGATCAATTAGTCTCGGACCAGCCTGCCTTAGATCAGACGAACTCCGAAGCCCCGGCAAATCAGACAGCAGACGAAGTGGATCTGAATGACAGTGACAGTGACAGTGTTCTTGATGATGCAACGATTGAATCAAAAATCTCGGACGCGCAAAAGTCCGGACGGTACGATCTGATTATTCGACTACCTGCCGATTTTCCAAACCGTCTTGTTGAAGTGAGTGATAACGAAGATCAACCCGTGTGCCAGGTATCGTTGGTGACGGACGGTCAAAATCCGATGGCGGTGTCGATGGTAACTTCGATCGTCAAAGGATTTTTCGCTCAAAAGCGAGCGGCTGTTGCAGCGGAACAGTTGATGAGTCTTCGCACCTCCTCAGGTCTTGCGGCCGATGTTGACGTTCCGGGTGCAGGAGACAGACCTGTCCCGCCACAGGCAATGGTTCCAGGCAGCGCGGTTTCGGGAAACCGGCCTCAGTTCTTTGACGCTGCGAAGGAGCCCACTGACGTTTTCGTCAACGATAAAAACGCCGACTGGATCCAAACGAATCCAGATGGCGTCAACTCTGTGAATGGGCAGGAAGGAGTTCCTTCCGAATGGGCCATCGCACCTGACAAGCCGCCGTCTGAGAATCCGACTCAGTTGCTGGAAACAGCGTTGGCGGACAAGGCTGGTTCTGAGAATGATGATGCCGTCAACATTAGCGTGGAAAATCCGCAGGCGGCCAGTCAGGAGAATCCTCGCATCGCGATGTACGCTGCTGGTATCGCGGTTCTGTTTCTGTTGTTTTCTGCGACTGGCAATGCGGCGGCTTTGCTGGAAGAGGCCGAGTCCGGAACTCTGGATCGAATTCTTGTCAGCAAAGCGGGACTGTTTCACATCGTCACCGGCAAGTGGCTGGGAATTTTATTGCTGGGCTGTCTGCAGATTACCGTCATGTTCCTGTGGGCCGAAGTGGCCTTCAAGATTCAGCTTGGCAAACACCTGATAGGTTTCTGCGTCATGACATTCAGCACCGCAGCAGCCACCGCCAGTTTTGCGATGCTGCTGGCGACGCTGTGCAAAACACGAGCTCAGTTAAACGCTGTTTCTGTGGTGATCATACTTAGTATGTCGGCCGTCGGCGGCAGCATGATTCCGCGATTCGCCATGAGCGACCGGATGAAAGAGATCGGCCGCTGGACGTTCAACGCATGGGCTCTGGATGGTTATCAGAAAGTCTTCTGGTACCAGTCGCCCTTGAGCAGTCTCCAGGCCGAAGTGACGGTGTTGCTGGGAAGTTCGGTAGTTCTGGGCGTATTGACGTTGATGTTGTCCGGTCGATGGAAGCGGGGATAAGTGGTCATGTCGAATGAAGATCCAGTGGTCCAGCCATCACACTCAGGACCGGTTAGTCCGATCGTCGTGCTTCTTTTGATCTGCATCGTTGCCAGTGCATTTCTGCTGTGGCTGGACTGGGATTCAGGCTCGCCGACGCAAGGCCTGCCGAAGCAAGTGACGCTTCAACCTACCACAAAGGCCACAGACAAGATTGCAGATGCCGCCGGGCCGAGTGATCAGGTCGGCACGTTCGATGCCGAGGCTGCCTCCGATGCTGCCGCGACGAATTCAGCGACCAACTTACCGATGGCAATCTCCGAAGAACTGGCGGCCTCTGGTTCGACACAAAACGTATCGTTCCGCATCGAAGGCTTGAAGGCTGAATCATCGCAGGTTCATGTCGCAGTGTTCGATTCGGCGAAAGGCTTCCCAAAGCCCGAAAGCAGTTCGTCCAAAACGGTTGTGTCGGCGACGGAAAGTCATGTCGAGTTTCAGATGTCACTCCCCGCCGGCCAGAAAACAGCGATCGCCGTTTTTCAGGATCTGGACGGGGACGGCAAGCTGACAAAGAACGCAGTCGGCATTCCTGTCGAGCCTTATGGATTCTCCAACGCCGCCCGCAGCCTCTTCGGCCCCCCCTCATTCAGCAGCGCCGCTTTGATGATTTCTGACAAGACGGACACGGTGAGCATCAAGGTCCAGTAGAGCATCGCGAAACAAATGGCACAACGTGATGCCGACGGACATGTGAGTATCAGCGATTGCCGCCAGCAACTCAGATGCCAATATTCGGCTGAGTGAAATTGTAGGTCACTTTGAACAGTTGGAAGATCCTCGATCGACCATTATTCGACATCACCCTTTGCCTGCTGGCTGAAGTGCTGATGTTATGTTCCTGAAGAATGAAGGACAGCGCGCCGAGCGGAGGTGCAGATGGAAGAGATGCAACGCCGATTTCTTTCGCCGAAGTATCAGTGGATTTGGGCGTTTTCGATTTCGTCGAGTGCGAGATACGCGGCGGAAATGCTCTCACCAGAGAATTTCCTTCTCCACGACTCAGCGGATGCGTTGCCAACTCTCAGAACGCGCCAGTACAGCCAGAGCGAGGCAACGAAACCGACGATCCCGATGACTTAGCATCGAGCGGGAAATTACTGTCTGGACTCCGGAACCGTGCAGTAGTTCCATTTTGGCATGAGTTCGTCGTAGATTGTACGAAGTTCTTGTTTCATTTGCTCGGTGGCATTGCGTTTTGTCTCGTA
>Ga0209284_10000060_pt1 | contig 146699 bp, 147 predicted proteins | sample FRY03_FD_187211 | JGI IMG/M metagenome (GOLD analysis project Ga0209284, IMG submission 187211) | Freshwater microbial communities from Lake Fryxell liftoff mats and glacier meltwater in Antarctica - FRY-03 (SPAdes) (version 2) | ecosystem: Environmental > Aquatic > Freshwater > Ice > Glacier...
CTTCCCAGCAGCGCTAAAGCCAACCCAGTAAAGGCAAACCCTGAAGGAAAAGACATGCTGTAAGAGTGAGTATCTGAGAGCAGCGTCCCAATACCAACTAGGCCAGCAATCGCACCTGAAAGCACTGTAGTTACAAAGATCATTCCTGGCGCATTCACACCACTTGCCCTTGCAGCTCGGAAAGATAGCCCCGTGGCACGAAGATTAAAACCAAAGACAGTTTTATTAAGCATGATCCAGTAGGCGACACCAACAAAAATTGCAACAAAGAGGAATGAATAAACCTCGCCACCAAACATTTTAAAGGTTGGCATCTGTCCACTTAATGGAATTGGCTTAGTCTGAACGTTCTGTGAACCAGGTGGAAGTGAACCAAGTAGATTTGGGCTTAATAGAAAAGCAATAATCGCAGCTGCAATAAAGTTGAGCATAATATTACTAATAACTTCAGAGACTCCACGGCGGACCTTGAGGTATCCAGCAATGGCCGCCCATAATCCTCCGGCAAGCATCGCGGTCATGACAATAACTAAGACATGTAATACCGGTGGAAGATTAACTGCGGCTCCAACAACTCCGCCAAAGAAAGCACCCATTCGATACTGTCCATCGATACCGATATTAAAGAGAAGCATTTTAAAGCCAATAGCTGCCGCTACTCCGGCAAGATAATAAGCAACAGTTGCATTAATTTCCGAGACAACATTTCTAGGATCGAATCCATATGAGATCATTAATTGAAATATCTCCAGCGGATTTACGCCACGGAATAGCAGAATAATCGAAACAAAGAGCAACGAGTTAAGTATTGCTGCTGTAGGTGCAATTGTTGCCCAAAAAACTTTACTTTTTGTCATGCGCTGAGTGCTCCAGTCATTGCTAATCCGAGATCTTCCGGAGATGTCTTTTTTGGATCTAATACCGAGACAATAGTTCCGCTATAGATCACTGCGATTCGATCAGAGAGCGAGAAGAGTTCTTCCAGATCGGCGGTGATAAGAAGAATTCCAACACCACTTGATCTCGCCGCCATCAAGTGTTCCCAAATAATGGCTTGTGCACCCACATCAACTCCTCGAGTGGGTTGGGCGGCAACAATAATCTTTGGATCACCGCTTAACTCGCGCCCAACAATAAATTTCTGCTGATTTCCACCCGAGAGCGCACTTGCCAACACGTTTACACCGGGAGTGCGCACATCAAATTCTGTGACGATGCGCTTTGAATCTTCAACGGCTACGCCACGGTCAACCATAACTCCCTTTGCCATCGGTTGCGAAAATTGATGGCCCAGAATTCGGTTCTCCCAAAGCGGGGCTGCCATGAGCAGTCCATCGCGCTGGCGATCTTGCGGGATGTAGGCAACTCCCGCATTTCTAATATCTTTAGTTGCAGTCGTTGCTGCATCAAGTCCTAGAACCTCAACTGAACCCACAGTTGGCTTGATTAGCCCCATTATTAATTCAATAAGTTCGCTCTGACCATTTCCTTCAACACCAGCAAGGCCAAGAATTTCACCACCGTGTAGCTCAAGGGTTATATCACTGAGAATCTCACGTCCATCTGCTCTTGAGTACGAAGCACTACTAATTTTTAAGATGCTATCAGCGCTAATATTTTGAATTCCAGCTTTTGGCTTAGGCAACTCTCCACCCACCATAAGCTCGGCTAATTCTTTCTTATTTGTCTTCGACGGCTCACGTGTGGCTACCGTTGTTCCCTGACGCATGATCGTAATTTCATCAGCAATGGAGAGAACTTCATCTAGCTTATGTGAGATAAATAAAACTGTAAGACCTTTATTTACTAACTCTCGAAGGTTTGCAAAGAGTTCAGAAACTTCTTGCGGGACAAGCACTGCAGTCGGCTCATCAAGAATTAGGATCTTGGCCCCGCGGAAGAGAACCTTGGCAATCTCAACCCGTTGTCTTTCGCCGACACCCAAGTTAGAGACAGATTCATCGGGATCAATTTCGATCTTATAAGTCTGCGCAATCTCAAGTAATTTTTTACGTGCTTGATCAAAATTTATATCAAATCCAAAACGTGAAGGCTCGCTGCCTAAAATAACATTCTCTAAAACTGTTACATTATCGGCTAACTTAAAATGCTGGTGGACCATACCAATTCCAAGAGCGATCGCATCCTGCGGAGATTTCAAATTGACGGCGCTGCCGAAAACTTTTATTTGACCCGCATCTGGTTTAATCATTCCGTAGAGTGATTTCATGAGGGTTGACTTACCTGCTCCATTCTCGCCGATAATTGCATGAATTGAGCCTTCTCGAATCTGGAGATTAACATCGCGGTTTGCAATAACACCGGGATATCTCTTTTCAACTCCAATGACTTCAAGGATGTTAGCCACAATAATCTTCTCTCTTGTTGAAATTTAAGTGACAAGGTGCGCCGCTGAAGCGGCGCACCTTGTCACTATTTAATTAATTTATGCCTTTGGATCTGTTGGAACAACGGTTTCACCAGATGAGATCTTTGCTGCTTGAGCATCAATCTGTTCAACTAGTTCATCGATGTATCCACCTGTGGTTGTGTATCCAACGCCACCTTCAACGTATCCCCAGGTCTTAACTCCAGCTGTTGGAGTTCCTGCAAGTGCATCTGTTACGAATGCAGCAACACCGACATCTACGCGCTTAAGCATTGATGTAAGAATTGTGCTTGTGTATGCAGCATGTGCTGGATAAGTTGCTTCGTCAGCATCTACACCAATTGACCACTTGCCAAGTTCAGATGCAGCCTTGTGCATACCAGTTCCGGTTCCGCCAGCTGCTGCATAAACAACATCTGCGCCGTTCTCGTACATACCCTTAGCAGCTTCGTATCCCTTTGCAGGATCGTTAAATCCTGAGAAGTCTGGGAAGTTGCTGATGTAAGTTGTTTGAACTTTAATTTTTGCATTAACAGCCTTTGCACCAGCGATAAAGCCAGCTTCAAATTTAGCGATAAGTGGTGTGTTTACTCCACCGATAAATCCGACGTTGTTTGTCTTTGTCTTAAGAGCTGCTGCAACTCCTACTAGGAATGAGCCCTCTTCTTCTTTAAAGACAATGCTGTGTACGTTTGGTGCTGTTACTGATGAATCATCAACGATTCCCCATGTTGTATCAGGGAACTCTGCTGCAACTTTTCCAAGAGCAGCTGCGTATGTGAATCCAACTACAACGATTGGGTTTGCACCCTTTTGTGCCATAAGACGTAGACGCTCTGCACGCTGATCATCAGTTGCAGTTGGGTTGTCTTGTGACTCTAGAAGTTCCAAATCTGGATTCGCTGCAAGAATTGGCTCGACACCAATGTATGCAAGTTGGTTGAAGCCAGGGATATCGCGACCACCGAGGCTATAGGCAATGCCAATAGTTCCGGTCGCATTTGTTCCTGCATCTTCGCTGTCGCTACCGCAACCGGTAACAACTGAAGCGATTAGGGTTGCAGCAACTGCAAGTACTCCCCAACGGCCTAGGCGTTTTTTCTGCATTTAGTCGTTCTCCTTTTAGTTATTTGAGTGATCACTCGTTTACTCAGTAGTCGTTACTTGTTGAAGCGGATCTTTTGCGACTGACGAGCAGGCGCACACGACCCTCTCTCAACAAGCTGTACATCGACTATTGAATGCTGTGGTGGGCTGCCAGCCCCATTTTCGAGATGCTTAATCATTAGGTTCATCGCAAGCGATCCTTGCAGACGCGCATCTCTGGCGATGACGGTAAGTGGTGGGTTGATCAGATCTGCAAAATCAAGATCATCAAAACCGATCAGAGAGATTTCTGACGGAACGCTCACTCCACGTTCTTGCAGCGCATGAAGTGCACCGATTGTCATTAAATTATTGGCGGTAAATACAGCAGTTGGCGGAGCATCGAGTTCAATCAACTCGAGCATCGCTTGATATCCACCCGCTTCAGTGAAATCAGATTCCCGGAAATATTGCGGATCTGGGTTGATATTCGCTTTTGAAAGCGCGTTCTGGAAACCTTCAGATCTGCCCTTAGCCGGTGTTGCACGCTCAGGGCCATTGATCATCGCAATCTTGGTGTGTCCATGACTGATCAGATAATTGGTTGCAAGCTCTGATCCTTTTCGATTATCCGCTAGAACTGAGCTGAAATTTTCCCCATCGGCAGTCACTCGATCTACAAAGACAATCGGTAAACCAAATTGACTAAAAAATGATGGTGCTTGCTCGTCTTCAGTTAACGGTGCCAATATCACCCCATCAACTCGACCAAAGAGTTGTCCTAAGGCTTTCTCTTCGCGTTCATGTGAATCCCCTGTGTTTACAAGAAGAATCATGCGATCGTTACCAACAGCTGATTCTGCCCCTTCCACAATTGCAGCAAAGAAAGGATTGGTTACATCGGGAACAACAATTGCAATAATTCCGGTGCGTCCTGATTTAAGGTTTCTGGCAGCAGCATTTGGGCGATAATTTAATTCAACGATTGCCGCGCGAATCTCTTCTTCGCTGCGAACTGTAAATCCACTGAGGTAGCGAGAAATTGTCGCAACTGAAACTCCCACACGTTTTGCAACGTCGGTGATAGTCGCTGATGACAATTTAAGCCCCTTTGCTTATGAGAATCGGTACTGAGAACGATTGCAGGTAACCTATCTCGTGGAGTAGATTCCGTCCAGAGCGTTTCGCTTTTATTTCTACGTGTCGCTAGGAGTGCAAATGTCATCGGATTTGGTCGGCGCACATGTTGTTGTCGTAGGAAGCACAATGATCGACATGGTCGCTTACACAAAGAAAGTTCCAAACGCCGGTGAGACTGTTATTGGCGATCATTTTGCTCTTGGCTTCGGTGGAAAAGGCGCAAATCAGGCTGTAATGGCGAAGCGTTTAGGCTCAAAAGTATCGATGGTCAACACTTTGGGCGATGACGTCTTCGGAGAGAGTACTCTGGCAAATTTCCAAGAGCAAGGCATCGACACAACTTTTATATCACGTGCCCCAGGTGCAAGCGGAGTTGCACCAATTTGGGTAGAACCAGATGGAACAAACCGGATTATCTGCGTACCCGGTGCGAATAATTCAATGACTCCCGCACAGGCTATATCTGCACTTGAGACTTTAAAAGGTTATCAAATCGTTATAGGACAACTCGAGATTCCACAAGAAGTCACGATCGCTGCATTTAAAAAAGCTCGTGAATGTGGCGCAATTACAATTTTAAATCCCGCACCATTTGCAGAGATTGCCACCGAACTAATTGCGGTGAGCGATTGGATAATTCCAAATGAAAGTGAATTTGCAGGAATGCATCCGCAAGGACTGCTACCAATAAGTGATGAAATTATTATTGAACTCGCAGCCACATTGAAGACTCGCTTTGCAGTTACCCTCGGTGATCAAGGCGCCGCATTTACTACCCTCGATGGCACAGTCCATCGCGTGAGCGCTCCCCAGGTAACAGCGATCGATACAACCGGTGCTGGCGATGCATTTGTTGGGGCCTTTGCGGTCGGGCTCGCCTCAGGGCTGGCTGAAGCCAAGGCGATCGCCCTTGGTTGTGCATGTGCCTCAGATAGTGTCACTAGACTTGGGACTCAGTCTTCATATCCAACTCCAGCCCAAGCGCAGATCATTTTGGGATCAATTTAGCTAGATCACCGTAGAAAGAAGAGGCAATTCTCGTGGCAGATTCCAGTTTCGATGTCGTTTCCAAGATCGATCGTATGGAGCTAGATAATGCGATCAACCAGGCTATCCGCGAAATTGATACTCGATTTGATTTTAAGAATACCGGCGCAAAAATTGAGATGGCTGGTGAGAAGATAAATATTGAGGCAGATACCGAAGAGCGGGCAAAGGCAACCCTTGATGTCGTCAAAGATAAAATGATTAAGCGCGGTGTCTCACTCAAACATATTGATCCAAGCGAGCCCACACTTTCTGGCAAGATTTACAAAATTTCATCTCCGCTGAAAGAAGGTATCTCAACTGAGAATGCTAAAAAGATTGCCAAGTTTTTACGTGACGAGGGACCAAAATCTGCCAAGAGTCAGATTCAAGGGGATGAACTTCGGGTAACAAGTAAGAGTCGTGATGATCTACAAGACGCCATCACGATGATTAAAGAAGCCAAGTGGGATTTTGCAGTTCAATTTGTGAACTTTAGATAGTAATGAGTGAAGGAACTGCGAGAATAAGAAGCCTTGGACTCCTCTTTGGAGTAAGTGCTTACACTCTTTGGGGTCTCTTGCCTATTTATTGGCCGTTACTTAAACCTGCAAACCCGCTAGAAATAGTTTCGCACCGTGCAGTGTGGACTTTGGTTTTCTGTTTTATTATTTTGGCACTTACCAAAACTCTTAAGTCGACGCTCTCGCTTCTCAAGCGTCCAAGAATTGTCGTTGGACTTTTCTTAAGTTCAATTTTGGTTTCAATCAATTGGATTATTTATATCTATGCCGCAAATACTGGACATGTAGTCGAAGCATCGCTTGGATATTACATTAATCCGATTGTTGTGATCGCAACTGGTGTACTTGTGCTTAAAGAGAAAATGCGCAAATTACAATGGACCGCTGTCGGTATCGCAACCTTCGGTGTTCTCGTACTGACGATAAATCACGGACGGTTGCCATGGATTGCACTCGGATTGGCATTCTCTTGGGGAAGTTATGGTTTGGTAAAGAAACATCTAGGCCTTGGCGCTCTCGAAGGCCTCTCTATTGAAACGCTTCTTTCAAGTGGTTTTTATCTCGGATACATTCTTTGGCTAGGAAATAACGACCAAGGACACTTTACATATTCACTCACACTTACGCTGCTACTCATTGGCGGCGGGGCTATCACTGCAATCCCACTCCTACTTTTCAACGGTGCAACGAATCGACTTCCACTGACATTAATTGGTCTACTTCAGTACATCACACCAACAATCCAGTTCTGTATTGGTGTCTGGTATTACCGCGAAGATATGCCAGCAGCCAGATGGGCTGGTTTTCTCATTATCTGGGTAGCGCTAATAACGCTGGCAATTGATTTGGTGCGATCAAGCAGATCGGTCAATAACAGCATCACACAAGGAAAATAGCGCAGCCGTCGCATCACCGACCGGCAAAGGTCCAAGAAGTGTGCGTGCTTCTCGAGCAATCGAGAGTAATTGCAATCGAGACTCATCAAGGGCTGGATGGGTGCGCAGCGTTTTCAGAACCTGATTTACAGTAGCTTGATCATCAATTGGAGATTTTAATAGTTGAATAAGTTCAGCATCTTCGCTGCGATTGAGCTTCATGACATTGAGTGTGACAAGTGTCGGTACGCCCTCTTTCAGATCGGTACCTGGCGTCTTGCCTGAATCTTCGCTGGCGCTAGCAATATCAATAACATCATCTGCTAATTGGAAGGTACTTCCGATCTTTTCACCGAAAACTGTCAGTGCTTCAACATGTTCTTTACTCGCACCCGCAAGCATTGCCCCAAATCGTGCACTCGTTGCAATGAGTGAACCTGTCTTATCACTGACAACACGCAAATAATGTTCGAGTGGATCTTGGCCAGCTGCTGGACCTTGCGTCTCCATAATCTGACCAACAACTAAACGTTCAAATGTACGTGCCTGAAGTCGCACGGCTTCTGGACCTAAATCAGCGAGGAGATCGGAGGCTTTTGCAAAGAGATAGTCACCGGTAAGAATTGCAACAGTATTTCCCCATCGATTATTTGCACTCTCAACTCCACGTCGAAGCGATGCCTCATCCATCACATCATCGTGATACAAAGTAGCAAGATGGGTGAGTTCACAGACAACGGCCGCTTCAATAATTGTTTTTCTAGTTGGATCTCCGTAATGAGATGCAATCAAGGTGAGTAGTGGACGCAATCGTTTGCCGCCAGCTTCGACAAGATGGCGCGATGTCTCAATCACAAGTGGGTAATCACCCTGAATTTGGGTGCGCAACATAGTTTCAACTTCGTTTAGGCGAGTTGAAAGATCTGCCTCAAGTTCAGGAGCAAGATCGGGAATTCCAAAGGCCGCCATTAGCGTAAGAACGAAGCAGTTTCGGCAATGAAGTCAATGAGAGGTGCTGGAAATACACCCAGAAGAAGTGTCACAGCAAGTGAAACCAGAATTGAGATTCGTGTGAAAATCGATGGAATTACAACGCTTGTTCCATCTTCAACCGGATCTTTAAAGAACATCAGCACGATTACTCGGATGTAGAAGAAGGCGGCGATTGCAGATGAAAGAACACCGGTAATTAATACCGCTGTATTTCCACTCTCATAAGCAGCGGAGAAGATTGAGAATTTTCCAACGAATCCGCTGGTGAGTGGAATTCCGGCAAATGAGAGAAGTAAGAATGCAAATGCTGATGCAACCCATGGTGAGCGTTTTCCAAGTCCGACCCAACGATTGAGATCGGAGACTTCTCCACCTGAATCGTTGACAAGTGTGACAATTGCGAAGGCACCAACAGTGGCAACGCCATATGCGAAGAGATAGAAAATTGTTGCATCTAGCCCTGATTTATTAAGCGCGATCACACCTGAGAGTAAGAAGCCAGCGTGGGCAATTGAGGAGTATGCCAACATACGCTTTACATCTCGTTGTGAGATTGCAACTAACGAACCAAATACCATCGTAATCAGAGCAATCGCAGTTAGCGCTGGACGCCACTGCCACACATCTCCAGCAAATGCCACGTAATAAATTCGCAACATCGCACCGAATGCAGCCACCTTTGTTGCAGCAGCCATAAATGCTGTTACTGCAGTTGGAGATCCTTGGTAAACATCTGGTGTCCACGCATGGAATGGGACGGCACCAACTTTAAAGAGCAGGCCAACGCTAATGAAAGAAATTCCAATAAGCAGGAATACATCGTTAGCGCTGCCACCGGTAATTGCACTTGCGATTCCAGCAAAGGTAATCGAATCTGAATATCCATAGAGATAAGCAACACCAAAGATGAAAAATGCTGAGGAGAAGGCGCCGAGCAAGAAGTACTTGAGCGCTGCTTCTTGCGAAGCTAAACGGCGACGACGAGCAAGTCCAGCCATTAGATATAGCGGTAGCGAGAGAACTTCGAGTGCAACAAAGAGTGTGATCAGATCTGTTGCCACCGGAAAGAGCAGCATTCCGGCAATTGCAAAGAGGGTAAGAGGGTAGATCTCGGTGACGCGAATACCTTGCGCTTGCGCCTGTCGCTCTTCATCTGAGCCTGGCGCAGCCGTTGGCATCGCAGCAAATTTATCGCTATCGGCTAAGAGCAAGATTGCGATTAGTGAGATCACCAAGATCGCCATCTGTAATAAGAAACCAGCACCATCGAATGTCACTGAAGACATGGCCGCCTTGGTTGAGTAATTTCCGCGAAGTCCAACAAGTGCAACTAATGCGGTGGCAAGTGTGGCGATTGAAAGAATGAGTTGTGACGAACTACGCGATTTACGAGGCGCAAAAGCTTCGATTAAAACTCCAAGGAGTGCACCACCAAAGACAATCAGCATTGGCGACAATATTGCATAGTTCAGTACGGGAGATGTAAATGTGGACATTTACTTTCCCCCATTCATAGTCGGTACCGGATCGCTGTAACCCTGTTGGTTAACAATTTTTATAGCAGCTGGGTTGATGATATTGATTAGTGGTGATGGATAGAAGCCAAGGGCGATGATGATGGCGAATACTGGCGCAATCGCAATTTTTTCACGCAGATTGAGATCTTTCAGATTTTCGTTCCCTGGAGTTGTCAGACCATGCAGTGCGCGCTGAACTGGAATCAAGATGTAGAGCGCAGCCAGGACAATTCCAAAGGTTGCAATAATTGCAGCAGCTGGATATCTCGTATAGGTACCAACAAGTACTAGAAATTCACTTACAAAACTTGAAAGACCAGGCAGTGCCAAGCTGGAGAGGCCAGCGATAAAGAAGCTCCATGCCATGATCGGTGTAATGCGTTGGAGTCCACCAAAGTCAGCGATCGTTGATGATCCCCGTCGAGCAACCATCCAGCCTGCAACTAAGAAGAGTGCAGCAGTTGAGAATGCGTGGTTAAACATATAAAGCGTGGCACCTGTCTGCGACTGGGTTGTCATCGCAAAGATTCCAAGTGTGATGAAACCGAAGTGCGAGATGGATGTGTAAGCAATCAGACGCTTAATATCCTTAGCTCCAATTGCCAAGAAAGCACCGTAGAGAATTGAGATAAGAGCGAGCACAATAATCACTGGTGTAAAAGTCTTGCTGGCATCAGGGAAAATCGAAAGACAGAAACGAATCATTCCGTAGGTTCCAACTTTATCGAGCACACCAAGTAGCAAGACTGACCCACCAGGTGTTGCACTCTTCGCCGCATCGGGCAGCCAGGTATGGAATGGCCAGAGCGGTGCCTTAATTGCAAAGGCGATAAAGAATCCAAGGAAGAGCACATTCTGGGTAGTCGAACTCATTGAGTTATGAAGATCTGAAAGTGCGGTGATATCGAATGTAGCTCCGCCGTTATTTCCAGATATTACATAGAGACCAATAATTGATGCCAACATCAAGAGACCGCCAAAGAGGCCATAGAGCAAGAACTTCACTGCAGCTGCTGCTCGTTCACCACTGCCATACCCACCAATAAGAAGGTAGACCGGAATTAACATCGCTTCGAAGATGACATAGAAGAGGAAGAGATCGGTTGCAGCAAAGACGCCAATCATCATTGTCTCGAGCACCAGAATTAAGATGTAGAAAATCTTGATGCCCCAGCGACCGCCCTCGGATTCGTGCCAGCTAGCTAGTAAAACTATCGGGACCAAAATAACCGACATCAAAATAAGTACTAATGAAATTCCATCAACTCCGACTGCCCAATTAACAGCAAAAGATGGGATCCATGAGTAACTCTGTCTAAATTGAAGATCAGTATTTTGAGTATCAAATCCAAGCGCCTTCACAATCGTTGCAACCGCGACTATTACCGCGCTAGCGAGTGCTACCTGCTTTATTAGCCTCTCTTTCGCGGCCGGAATTACTGCAACCGCAGCCGCTCCGATGAGAGGCAATAACATAATTATTGTGATCGTCATTATTGAGTAACCGTCCAAATCGCAACGAGTAGAGATAGGGCACCCAAGAGGATGAGAACTGCATATGAGCGCACGTATCCGGATTGAGTACGACGTAGAGTGGAGCCAGAATCAACGGCCAGCGTTCCAACGCCACGAACTGCGCCATCAATGACTTTCTCATCAATTACGATAAGTCCCTGTGTTAAAACTTGCCCTGGTCGCATAAAGACAGCCTCGTTAAATACATCCTGTCCAAGATCATTGCGCGCAAATCGTGTTGCCCACGAAACCTTTGTCGGAGCAATATCTTCAACATCTTTAAACTTATATTTGTAGAGTGCAATCGATGCACCAATGATCACCATGGTTATCGCTAGCGCCGATACGACAATTGGTGGAAGAAGTTCTTCATGCTCTTTATGTTCATCAAAAAGTGGGGCTAGCCATTTCACTAAAGCTTTATCGTGATAGAGCAGATATCCAGCACTTACTGAACCAATTGATAACAACGCCATCGGAATCCACATGAGAGCGGGAGACTCATGCGGATGAGAATTATCCTCCCAACGCTTTTTGCCAAAGAAGGTCAGGATCATCACGCGCGTCATATAGAAGGCGGTAATTGCCGCGCCAAGAAGTGCAATGCTGCCAAGGATTATTCCTTTAGCGCCACCGGCATTGAGCGCAGTTTCAATGATCATATCTTTTGAGTAGTAACCAGCAAAAGGTGGAACTCCGATAATCGCTAAATAGCCAAGACCGAAGGTAATAAAGGTAATCGGCATTACTTTACGGAGCGCACCATATTTACGCATATTTACTTCATCGTTCATCGCATGCATTACTGAGCCAGCGCCAAGGAACATGCTCGCCTTAAAAAATCCGTGTGTCAGTAGGTGCATGATCGCAAATGCATAACCGACTGGACCAAGACCGGCGCACATAGTCATGTATCCAATCTGTGACATCGTCGATGCAGCGAGTGCTTTCTTAATATCATCTTTAGCCATACCAATGATGGCTCCGAAAATTAAGGTGATAGCGCCGACAATTACGACGAGAAGTTGCGCAGTTGGTGCGCCATCAAATACAAAGTTCGATCGGACAATGAGATAGACACCTGCTGTCACCATCGTCGCTGCGTGAATCAGCGCTGAAACTGGAGTAGGTCCAGCCATCGCATCGCCAAGCCATGCCTGCAGTGGGAATTGCGCTGACTTTCCAGCCGCTGCAATCAGCAACATAATTCCCATCGCGGTAAGTGTTGGGGTTCCGACCGTCTCTGAGGCTGCTTTTACGCCCTCGAATGAGACGGTTCCCATCTTTGCAAAGGCGATCATGATTGCAAATGACAATCCCATATCGCCAATACGGTTCATCACAAATGCTTTTTTAGAAGCGGTTGCATATGCCGGCTTCTGATTCCAAAAACCAATAAGAAGGTATGAGGCAAGGCCAACGCCTTCCCAACCTACATAAAGATTGAGGTATGAATTTCCTAAGACGAGCAGCAACATCGCAGCCACAAAGAGGTTGAGATAAGCGAAGAATCTCCGACGATTTTCATCATGAGACATATATGAAATTGAGTAGATATGAATCAGGGTTCCAACACCTGAAATCAAAAGTACAAAACAAATTGAGAGCTGATCAAGTAGCAGCGCAGCATCTACATCAAAGTTGCCGACTTTTATCCAGGAGAAGAGAACCTGAGTAATGGCACGATCTTCGGTTGATCGATTGGTCATTGCCAAAAAATGAGCAAGGCCGAGCGCAAAGGAGCCGGCCGACATCGCGGTGGCAAATAAGTGACCCCACTTGTCAGCTTTGCGTCCCATCAATAATAGGAAAACTGAACCAAAAAGTGGCAGACCGATCAGATAAACGAGTGAGTTAGCAGTAACCATTATTATCGCTTCAGCAAACTGGCATCATCAATTGATGCTGATCGACGTGAGCGATAAATTGCAACGATAATTGCGAGACCGACAACCACTTCACAAGCGGCAACAACCATCGTAAAGAATGCAACAACTTGGCCGTTGAGATTTCCATTCATGCGCGAGAAAGTTACAAGAGTGAGATTTGCCGAGTTGAGCATTAACTCAATACACATGAAGACGACAATTGCATTACGGCGAATAACAACACCAACTGCGCCAATGGTAAAGAGCAACGCCGCGAGGTAGAGGTAGTTATATGGATCCATCTACTTCTCCTCCTTCACTGTTGGGTCAACAACATCGAGTTGGAACTGTGCCGACTCAATTACATCACCACGTGCTTTAAGTGTTGCCGAAATAGAAGTTGGAGCTGGTGTGCCATCAGGCAAAAGTGCTGGCACATCCACCGCGTTATGGAGAGCATAGACGCCTGGACCTGGCAGACCTGCAGCATCACTGAGCGAACCGGTACGAAAACGAGCAATCGATTGTTGGCGCTGTGATGGTCGATGGTTGGTTCGTTGATGATGAGCCAAGACCATTGCGCCAAGAGCTGCCGTAACAAGCAGCGCTGAAATAACTTCAAATGGGAAGACAAAATCGGAGAAGAGTAAGTACGCAATACCTTCGACGTTTCCATCTTGGTTGGCAAGCTCGACCCCAATTGGCGTGCGGCCTAAAGTTGCGCGTCCAATGAGAGCAATCATCAGTCCACCAAAACCAAAAGCGGCGGTGATCGCAATCCAACGCAGACCCTTAATTGTTTCAACTAATGAGTCAGATGAATCAACACCAACGAGCATCAGAATAAATAGGAAGAGCATCATTACGGCGCCGGTGTAGACAACAATTTGAACAATGCCAAGGAAGAGTGCACCCTGGGCGATATAGAAAATTGCCAAAGTAATCATTACCCCGACCAATAAAATCGCTGAGTGAACAGCTTTCTTCACAAGTAGCATGCCAATGGCTGCAACAACTGAAAGTGGTGCCAAGACCCAGAACATGACTGTCTCAGGTGTTGCAATGGTTAACACTACTTTGTGCCCCCCTCCTGCGAAGGATGCGCCTTGGTGACATCACCGTTGTAATAATTCTTATCATCCATACCTGGATACATTGGATGAGGAGGTGCCAGCATTCCTGCACGCAAAGGAGCAAGCAGATCGTCCTTTTCAAAGATCAACTTTTCGCGTGAAGAATCTGCGAGCTCATATTCATTTGTCATTGTGAGCGCACGGGTTGGACAAGCTTCAACACATAAGCCGCAGAAAACACAACGAAGATAATTAATTTGATAAACCTTGCCGTAACGCTCACCAGGAGACATCTGATTCTCTGGTGTGTTATCTCCACCTTCAACAAAGATTGCATCCGCCGGACATGCCCAAGCACAAAGTTCGCAGCCGATACATTTTTCAAGGCCATCAGGATGGCGATTAAGTTGGTGGCGACCATGAAAACGCTCTTCGGTCGGCGCTTTCACATCAGGATAGTTAACAGTTAAATTCTTCTTGAAAATTGAGGTGAAGGTAACCCAGAAGCCCTTTGACTGTTGAAAGAGTGAACCAGGACCGGGCTGATCAACTTCGACGAAAGAGACATCATCGACATTCGCAGCGATACCTTGCTTCTTTGGCTCAATTGAATTATTCATCTCTGCCTCCTGTCTTAATCTGTGTTGTAGCTCTCTGTGTTGTAGCTCTCTGTGTTGTAGCTCTCTGTGTTGTAGCTCTCTGTGTTGTAGCTCTCTGTGTTGTCGCGCTGAAGGATGAAACTCCCGGAAGTGATGGCACTGGGAAATCAGGTGGCGTGCTCTGTGCAAATGGCGAATCCGCTAGATCGCGTTCGCTCTTTTTCTTCTCACGATCAAAGAGTGAACTTACTGCCAATGCGATCAAGACAAGTCCAAGAGTGAAGGCAAGAATTACCGTGCGAGAGACACCTTGTTGTTGCATTACACGAAGAGATGCAACGATCATGATCCAAAGAAGTGAAGCGGGAATCAGTACCTTCCAACCAAATTTCATGAACTGGTCGTAGCGAAGACGTGGAAGAGTTGCACGCAACCACATAAAGATAAAGAAGAAGAAATTAACCTTTAGGAAGAACCAGACGATGGTGAACCAGCCGCCCAGCCACGCTTCGGTAAATCCAAGTCCTGGTGGTGCGTGATAGCCACCAAGGAATAGCGTGGTGGCAAGTGCTGAGACAGCAACAATATTTACATATTCAGCCAAGAAGAAGAGTGCGAATTTCAACGAGGAGTACTCAGTGTGGAAACCACCAACAAGTTCGCCTTCAGCTTCAGCTAAGTCAAAAGGTGCCCGGTTTGTCTCGCCCACCATTGAAATCACAAAGATTACAAATGAGGGGAAGAGGACGACTGCATTCCAGTAAGAACCGTGTTGAGAGTTAATAATTTCAGAGGTAGACATCGATCCGGCATAGATAAAGACTGCAACAAGTGAGAGCCCCATAGCAATTTCGTAAGATATTACTTGCGCACTTGAGCGAAGTCCACCAAGAAGTGGATAGGTCGATCCTGATGACCAACCTGCGAGAACAACGCCGTACACACCAATTGAGGTGACTGCCAAAATGTAGAGAACACCTACTGATAAATCGGTGAGCTGCATCGCTGTCTCTTGCCCAAAGAGTGCGACTTTTCCAGTCATTGGAATTACTGCAAAAGACATAAAGCACATCGCGGCTGCAATTATTGGGGCTGCAATAAATACGACTTTATCTGCAGCTGCCGGAATAATGTCTTCTTTCAGCGCAAGCTTGACGCCATCAGAGAGTGATTGCAGTAAACCAAATGGTCCGACTCGGTTTGGTCCAGTACGACGCTGCATCTTTGCAAGTACGCGGCGTTCGGTCCAGACAGCCATCAAGGTAGAGACAACGCAGATAACAAAGACGAGCAGTGCTTTAACGGCCATTAGCCAGACTGGATCCTGTCCGAGGAGTTCTACATTTGTCATGCCTTCACCACCGTTACTAATTCACCATGTGCTGCATTGAGAACGCGAAGTGGCTGTGATCCAATTGAATTTCGTGGCAACCACACTGCATCGTCATGAATGTCTTCAACTAAAACTTCAATTGTTAGCGATGCATCTGCATGTGAGATGCGAATCTTTTCACCTGTTGCAACACCGAGTGCATCTGCACGCTTTGGTGAGATGACTGCAATCGTCGGGCGACGAGTACCAGCTAAGTTATCTTCACCGACCTGAAGTGATCCTTCATCAAGTAGTCGGCGCCAAGAAGTAATAATCGCTTGCTCAGGTGCAATCTTTGCACTGGCGGCGGGAGCGACTGAAACAAACTCTGCGCGTGCACCATCCCACTTTCCAAGTTGAGCAAATTCGCGAGCTGCTGCTGTGACAGTACCGAGCATGATTGATTCACCCATTGCATCGGCTAGCGCTGACAAAATTCGCACATCGCTGCGATTAAGTGAATCGCCAACTGCTGCTGCAAATGAACGTGAGCGGCCTTCCCAGTTAATGAAAGTTCCGTACTTTTCCGTCACTGCGGCAACTGGCAGCACAACATCGGCAATCTCTGTAATTGAAGAGTGTAAAATTTCTAAACTGACCACAAAGCCTTTAGTAAGGGCGGCGATGGCACTGGCACTTTGTGGAAGATCGTGTGCATCGATGCCACCGATTACAAGTGCATCGAGTTCCTTATTGGCTAGCGCTGCGATCATCTGATCTGTTGTGCGTCCCTGCTCTGCTGGAATTGAATTAACTCCCCATGCAGCAGCAATATCTACTCGGGCGGCAGAATCAATAACTGGGCGTCCACCTGGCAAAAGTGAACCAATAGCACCGGCTTCCAGCGCACCGCGTTCTCCAGCACGACGTGGAATCCAGGCAATCTTTGCACCTGTCTTGTTTGCAAGTGAAAGGGCTGCTGTAAGTAATCCGGCAGATTCGCCAGCACGTTCACCGACGAGAATTATTGATTTTGCGGTCAGTGCAATATCGGCAAGTGCAGCAGCTTCAGATCCTGGTGCGACCTTGATGAAGTGTGCCTTCAGCTTATCCATTGCAATTGAACCCTTTGTGGCAACTGCTGTGACCTTAAGTCCACGCTTTTTGAAATTCTTATTTAGGCGTAAGAAGACAATTGGTGACTCTTCTTCTGGCTCAAATGCAACAAGTACAACTTGATCGGCGCGATCGATATCACTGTACGCAGTTGTCGAGCCAACTACGTGAGATGCCAAGAAGTTGGCTTCTTCATCAGAGGTAATGCGAGCACGGAAATCAATATCGTTTGTCTTGAGTGCGATACGTGCAAACTTTGAATACCCATAAGCATCTTCCAGAGTTGGGCGACCGCCGACAAGTACACCAGCGCGCTTACCAACAAGTCCGGCAGCTGCTGCGGCCAACGCTTCTGGCCAAGAGGCTGCAACAAGCACGCCCTCGGCATTTCGAATCATTGGTTCGGTAAGACGATTTTGGGATGTCACATATTTAAATGCCCATCGCCCCTTATCGCAGTTCCACTCTTCATTTACTTGTGGGTCATCTCCAGCCAGGCGACGAAGTGTTTTACCGCGACGTACATCAGTACGCATATCGCATCCTGATGCACAGTGCTCGCAAGCAGATGGTGTTGAGACTAGATCGAAAGGACGTGCTCGGAATCGGTATGAAGCACCAGTAAGTGCACCGACTGGACAAATCTGAATAGTATTTCCAGAGAAGTACGATTTAAATGGATCGTTCTCGTAAATTCCTACTTGCTGTAGCGCACCGCGCTCGTTCAAAGTAATAAATGGATCAGAGGCAATCTGCTCAGAGAAACGTGTGCAACGTGCACAGAGAACGCAACGTTCACGATCGAGCAATACTTGTGATGAAATATTAATTGGCTTCTCAAATGTGCGCTTCACTCCACCCAGGCGTGCAGTTGGATTTCCATTGCTCATCGCTTGGTTTTGCAGAGGGCATTCGCCACCTTTGTCACAGACAGGACAATCAAGTGGGTGATTTCCTAGCAACAACTCCATCACACCTTTCTGCGCTTTATCAGCGACAGCAGATGTGAGTTGGGTTTTAACAATCATATTTGGCTCTACTGGAATTGTGCAGGAAGCTTGTGGCTTTGGAAATGCACGGCCATTGATCTCAACTTCAACTAAACATTGACGACAAGCACCTACGGGATCAAGCAGTGGATGATCGCAGAAACGTGGGATCTGAATTCCAAGCATCTCTGCGGCACGAATAATGAGTGTGCCTTTAGGAACACTTACTTCGAAGCCATCAATGACAACTGTAATTGTCTCAACTGCCACTGCGCTTTCGAGGGTTGTCATTACTTACTCGCCCCCTGAAAGAGTGTCGATGCAACTGGATCAAATGGACATGCGCCATTTGTTAAGTGTGCAATGTATTCATCACGGAAATATTTAATTGATGATGTAATCGGACTGGTAGCTCCGTCACCAAGTGCACAGAAAGAGCGTCCCATAATGTTGTCGCAGAGGTCGAGCAGTTTTGCAAGATCTTCTTCGGTTCCGATTCCAGCTTCTAAATCACGAAGAATCTGGACTAACCACCATGTGCCTTCGCGACATGGTGTGCACTTTCCGCATGATTCGTGCTTATAGAACTCAGTCCAACGAAGTACTGCGCGCACTACACATGTTGTCTCGTCAAAAATTTGAAGTGCCTTTGTGCCAAGCATTGAACCTGCTGCGGCAACGCCTTCGTAATCAAGTGGAACATCTAGATGTTCATCGGTAAATATTGGAGTTGAAGATCCACCTGGGGTCCAGAACTTAAGTGTGTGGCCGGTACGAACGCCACCTGCAAGATCAAGAATTTCACGAAGAGTGATTCCAAGTGGTGCTTCAAATTGACCAGGATTATTTACATGGCCTGAGAGTGAGTAAAGGGTTGCACCCTTTGATTTTTCAGTACCCATTGATTGGTACCACTCTGCACCGTTATTAATAATTGCTGGTACGGATGCAATTGATTCCACGTTATTTACAACAGTGGGCTTTGCATAGAGTCCAGCAATAGCTGGAAATGGTGGGCGAAGACGTGGTTGGCCACGGAAACCTTCAAGTGAATCAAGTAGCGCGGTCTCTTCCCCGCAAATGTATGCACCGGCTCCGATATGTAAAACTACATCGACTCCGTTTCCAAGAATGCCTGCCTTGTAGGCATCAGCGATTGCTTGATTGAGGCGACGTGCAACGTGGGTGACTTCACCGCGAAGATAAATGAATGCATGCTTTGCCCGAATTGCATGGCAAGCAATAATGCAGCCTTCAATAAGTACATGTGGATTGGCCATTAAAAGTGGCGTGTCTTTACATGTTCCAGGTTCTGATTCATCAGCATTTACAACGAGGTAGTGATCTTTGTTATCACCTTGTGGAATAAAACCCCACTTCATTCCTGTTGGAAAACCAGCGCCACCTCGACCGCGAAGTCCAGAATCTTTTACAAGTGCAATCACTTCATCAGGATCCATCGCAAGTGCTTTCGCTGATGCGGTGTATCCACCGTTGCGCTTATATGCCGCAAAGGTAAATGAATCTGGTTGATCCCAGTGTGCGGAGAGTACGGGGGTCAGAGTTGTCATTACTTTCCTTCCTTCGCTAAACGACGTGCCAAAGTAAGACCGAGCAGTGTCGGTGCACCAGCTTGCACACCCTGTCCAGCTAGACCATCATCAAAACCTGCAAGCACAGCTGAAGCCTCTTTAAATGTTACGAGACGATCAGGGCCACGTGTTGGCGCTGGTGGATTTCCAGCACGCGCACCATCAACTAATGACTTTGCTGACTCGACGGTCTGGTTGTCGTAGAACTCCCAGTTGGCCATCACTACAGGTGCGTAGTCACAGGCAGCGTTGCACTCAATGTGCTCGAGTGAAACTTTGCCATCTGCTGTAACGCCATCATTTTCAATCCCAAGGTGATCTATGAGAGCACTAAAAATTGCATCTCCGCCCATGACTGCGCAGAGCGTATTTGTACATACTCCGACGTGATATTCACCGACTGGCTTGCGCTTATATTGAGTGTAGAAAGTTGCAACTGCTGAAACTTCTGCAGGTGCAATTTCAAGAATTTTGGCAATTGTCTCGATACCTTCACTGGTGACAAATCCGGCAACAGATTGCACATAATGTAAAAGCGGCATAATCGCTGAACGGCTACGTGGGTAGCGCGCAATAATTGTCTGCATCTTCGCACGATCTAGTTGGGTATTTGATGACATTAGCGGTCCACGCCTCCCATCACAGGATCAATTGATGCAATCGCTCCGACGATGTCGGCGATCATTCCACCTTCACTCATCGCAGATGTTGCCTGAAGATTATTAAATGATGGTTCCCGGAAATGTGCGCGATATGGACGAGTGCCACCGTCAGAGACGATGTGAGCACCGAGTTCACCACGTGGTGATTCAATCGGTACATAAACTTCACCGGCAGGTACTCGGAATCCTTCAGTAACTAATTTGAAGTGATGGATAAGTGATTCCATCGAAGTGCCCATAATTTCGCGAATGTGGTTGAGCGAATTACCGAGACCATCTGCACCAAGTGCTAACTGTGCTGGCCATGCAATTTTCTTATCTGCAACCATTACTGGTTGACCGGCAGTTGCATCAAGCTTTTCAATTGTTTGTTCGATAATGCGAAGTGATTGCTCAAGTTCGGCCATCCGAATTAAGAAGCGACCATAGACATCGCAGGTATCTGCAGTGACTACTTCGAAATCATAATTTTCATAACCGCAGTACGGCTGCATCTTGCGGAGATCCCAAGGAAGACCAGTTGAACGAAGAACTGGTCCAGTAATTCCAAGTGTTGTACATCCAGCAAGATCAAGGTATCCAATACCAACAGTGCGCTTCATCCAGATGGTGTTACCAACCAAGAGCCGCTCATTGTCTTTAAAGTTTTTACGAAGTGTCACGACTAGCTCGCGAAGACGCGTTGTCATTCCTTCTGGAAGATCTTGCGCAACTCCACCTGGGCGCACGTAAGCCATATTCATGCGAAGACCAGAGATTGCTTCAAAGGCATCGAGTACTAATTCACGCTCGCGGAAGGCGAAGAACATCGGCCCCATTGCACCAAGTTCAAGTGCACCAGTACCCAGAGCCACCATGTGAGAAGAGATGCGATTGAGTTCCATCATTAACACTCGGATAATCGATGCCCGCTCTGGCACATCGTTGGTAATTCCAAGAAGTTTTTCAACGGCTAAGCAATATGCGGTTTCGTTGAAAATTGGGCTGAGGTAATCCATGCGAGTAACAAATGTTGTGCCTTGAGTCCAAGAACGGAACTCCATATTTTTCTCAATACCTGTATGTAGGTACCCAATTCCTGGGCGAACTTCTGTAATTGTTTCGCCTTCAAGTTCAAGTACAAGACGAAGAACGCCGTGAGTAGATGGGTGTTGTGGACCCATATTTACAATGATGCGCTCTTCTTTGCTTTCGCCAATTTCAGAGACGAGTGAATCCCAATCGCCACCACTTACTGAGTAGACAGTTCCTTCAGTTGTTTCGCGTGATGATGCATATGGATCAAATGTTGTTGTCATTCGTATGACCTCCGTTGTGATGGAGCCGGAGTTGTTGCACCCTTGTACTCAACTGCAATTCCACCAAGTGGGTAATCCTTACGCTGTGGATGTCCATCCCAATCATCTGGCATCAAGATCCGAGTAAGACCTGGGTGGCCATCAAAGACAATTCCAAACATGTCAAAAGTTTCGCGCTCGTGCCAATTGTTTCCGCCCCACACATCAACCAGGGTTGGAATGTGTGGATCAAGATCAGAAGTTGTCACTTCAAGACGTACGCGCTGGTTCTTTGTCATCGAAAGCAATGGATATACCGCAACAAGTTCTGCACCGGTGCGCTCTGGAAAATGCACACCTGAAACGCCCATACACATTTCAAAGAGCAATGAATCACGAAGCACTTGTGCAACTTCTACGAGACGTTCTTTCTTAATGTGAAGTGTGAGTTCGCCGCGATCAACAACTACTCGGGTAATTGCATCAGCGAAATCTGGGTAGGCACGTTCTAAATCATCAGCGATTTGATCAAAATAACCACCGTAGGGACGTGGCGTTGAGCCAGTATCTGCCACTGAACGCACGAGCCCGCCGTATCCAGAAGTATCTCCTGAGCCACGAGCACCAAACATGCCTTGTTCTGTATCAACCATTATGCGTGAGTTCCTTCAAGCGGGAAAGATCCCAATTGAATAGTTGGCTTTGCATTCATGGCAGCTTTTTCAACTTCTTTAATAACGGCTTCGCGATTAGGTCCAAGTGTTGTATTGCTAATTTGTTCGTGTAATTTAATAATTGCATCCATGAGTTGTTCTGGACGTGGAGGGCAACCTGGCAGATAAATATCAACTGGGACAACGTGGTCTACGCCTTGAACGATGGCGTAGTTATTAAACATTCCGCCCGATGAAGAACATGCACCCATTGCAATTACCCATTTAGGCGCAGTCATTTGATCGTAAATTTGACGAAGAACTGGCGCCATTTTCTGAGAGACGCGTCCAGCAACGATCATGAGATCTGCCTGGCGCGGAGATGCGCTAAAGCGTTCCATTCCAAAGCGAGAGATGTCGTGCTTTGGCGACGAACCCAACGCCATCATTTCAATTGCACAGCACGCAAGACCGAAGGTTGCTGGCCAAAGTGAACTCTTACGCATGTAACCTGCGAGATCTTCCACCTTTGAAAGTAAAATTCCGCTTGGTAATTTATCTTCTAGACCCATGTGTTAATCCCATTCCAATCCGCCGCGACGCCAAACGTATGCAAAAGCGATAAAAATAGTTGAGATAAATACACCCATCTCAAGTAATCCAAATACCCCGAGCTGATCCAAGGTGACTGCCCATGGGTAGAGAAAGACGATTTCAATATCAAAGACAATAAAGAGCATTGCAGTAAGAAAATATTTAACGGGAAAGCGACCGCCTTCGAGCGCCTGAGGTGAAGGTTCAATTCCACACTCGTAGGCATCTTGTTTGGCGCGGTTATATCGAGCCGGTCCGGTAATTGATGCCACCCCAACCGAAAAAACCGCAAAGCCAAAGCCGATGGCAAAGAGGATGAAGATCGGGATATACGGATTAGCGCTCACGGGACATTATTCTAGGCGTTGGGCCCATGAAGGGCGAAAACGCTATGCCTTCACAGCGATGTGAATTGCCACAACGCCACCGGTGAGATTATTCCAACCTACTTGACTCCATCCAGCATCGACGATCATCGCTGCCAACTCCTTTTGATTTGGCCAGGCTCTAATGGAATCTGCGAGATAGCTATAGGCATCGGGATTTGATGTTGTCGCACGGGCGATCGTTGGCAGCGCTTTCATCAAATAATTCATATAGATGGCGCGAAATGGGGCAAAAATCGGGGTGGAAAACTCAACGATCACCAATCGGCCACCAGTTTTAACGACGCGATGGGCCTCAGCGAGCGCCTTCGCGGTATCGGCGGTGTTACGAAGGCCAAAAGAGATGGTCAAAACATCAAATGTGCCATCTTCGAAGGGAAGTTTGAGGGCATCGGCCTTCACGAAGTTGAGATTGGGGCGCGCCTTTCGTCCAGCGGCCAGCATTCCCTCTGAGAAGTCGGCGGCGATGACATCTGCGCCGGCTGCCGCCAAGGGGGCCGAGCTCGATCCGGTACCTGCCGCCAGATCGAGGATTTTCATGCCAGCAGTTGGGGCAATTATCTTGGTCGCCGCCCGGCGCCAGGCCTTGCTCCGGCCTAGGCTCAAAATGTCATTGGCGATGTCATAGCGCTTAGCCACGCCATCGAACATGGCAGCGACTTCCTGCGGATTCTTATCCATATTCGCCCGTGACATGACTCTATTCTCCGCCAGAGTAGTCTTATCCACAACTTAAAAAGTTTTTAAATCGCCCTAGAAGGAGGAGTTATATGTCAGAAGCGCGCTCGCTACGGACCGCTCTCTTTCCACAATCTGGCGTCCTCACCCAGACACTCTTTGTGACAGGTGGGGTCGGCTTTATCGGACTCCTTGCCCAAATCTCATTTCCGATTCCAGGTTCACCGGTTCCGGTCACCGGTCAGACACTTGGCGTCTTACTTATTGCAACTACATATGGACTTCGGTTGGCCGGTATCACTTTTGCGAGTTATCTCTTAGTCGCAATGGCAGGCGCACCGCTCTTTGCACCATCTGCAACGCTGCCAAGTTATGGAATTGCTCGTATTACTAGTGCAACCGGTGGATACCTTATTGGAATGTTGGTTGCCACAATTGTGATTGCATATTTGGCGGAGAAAAAAGCAGATCAAAAATTAGTTACCTCTTTCCCAATGTTGCTGATCGGTACTTCAATCATTTTCATCTTTGGCGTTACCTGGTTGCGTCTTAGCTTGGAGATGAACTGGTCGCAAGCAATTGCAGCTGGCTTTACCCCATTTATTTTTGGAGAAGCGCTCAAGATTGTAATTACCGCTACCTCGCTGCCTTTGATTTGGAAGAAAATTAATCGCACACTTGCGAAGTAATTAATCTCGTATGACTGCTCTTATTCCTGTCACCACCTCACGGTTGACATCTCACCTTGATCTTTTAGATCTCTTGCCCGAAGAAGAATTGCTCTCATGGGTACGCAGTGGTCAGGGACTTGTTGGTTGGGGAGTATTTGCGCAAATAACTGTCTGCGGGCCCACTCGCTTTGCCGATGCTCGCACCTGGTGGCACAACGAGCTTGCCAAACTTAAAATCACTAACAATACAAATGTGAGTGGTAGCGGTCCTATTCTCTTTAGCTCTTTCGCTTTCGATGAGAATGAAGAATCTGTGCTGGTAATTCCAGAGATTATTGTTGGTACTCGTGGTGGAGTTTCTTGGTTGACATGGATTGGCGATAAAGCCCAGCCGTATCTACCAAAGAAAGCACCGACAATTGCACACACTCAATATTCGTGGGGCGATGGCTCACTCTCTCCCAATGAATGGATGTCACGGGTTGCAACTGCCATTGGTGAAATCGAAATCACTGAACTTGAAAAAGTAGTACTGGCGCGAGATTTAGTGGCGATTGCGCAAAGTGCAATCGATCCTCGACAAATTCTCAATCAGTTGAGTGCGCAGTATCCAGCGACCTGGGTCTTTGCGGTAAAGAATTTAATCGGAGCAACACCTGAACTCTTAGTGCGACTTTCTCGCGGAATGGTTACCTCGCGCGTACTTGCCGGCACTATTAGTAAAACTGGTGACGATGATAGAGATTTGGCGTTGGCCGGCTCGCTAGCAAGATCATCCAAAGATTTAGAAGAACATGAATATGCAGTGCGCTCGGTAGCAGATGCACTTGAACCGTTTTGCACCTCAATGAATGTGCCAGAATCTCCATTCGTGCTGCACTTAGTAAATGTGATGCACCTTGCCACTGATGTAACGGGCGCGCTGATGGAATCTAAAAATACGCAATCACAGAATGAAGTCGATGTATTTTCATTATTGGCTCGCTTGCATCCATCTGCTGCTGTCTGTGGGACACCGACACATCTGGCAGCCACAATGATTTCTAAGATTGAAGGAATGTCCCGTGGTCGATATGCCGGTCCAGTTGGATGGATTGATGCACACGGCGATGGTGAAATTGGAATTGCACTTCGTTGTGGTTTAATCTCTGAAAATTTAATTCGATTATTTGCAGGGTGTGGAATTGTTTCTGGATCTGATCCAGCGAAAGAACTCAATGAAAGTAATGCAAAATTTACGCCAATGCGTAGCGCGCTAGAGTGAATCCATCTTTGCAAAAATTGATTTGATTCCTTGCGCATTTTCTGCTCGGTTTGGTACATCGACGATCACAACTTCTAGTTGTGAAATAGGAGTTGCCATCACCTTGGCTAACTCTTGTGGCGAAGCAATTTTGCTGGTTGCGATTCCAAAGCCGCTGGCAATTGCAGCCAAATCTTTATTATGAGGAGTACCAAATACCTCTTCAAAGCCATTTACTCCAGCTTGTGGCAAAGTTGAGAATATTCCGCCACCGTTATTATCAATAACAAAGATACGTAAATTTATCTTTCCAGCACTTGCTAGCGCACCAACATCGTGTAAAAAGGCGAGGTCTCCCACTACCGCCACTGCACTTTCTGATGACTGTGCAATTCCGGTTGCGATACCAAGGGCTGTTGATAGATTGCCATCAATTCCAGCTAAACCACGGTTTGCAAATACTTTTACCCCCGTACGAGCTGTTGCAAAGCCTTCGATATCTCTGATTGGACGAGATGATGAGATGAAAAGCGTTGTTGAATTTGAGAGAGTGGCGCTGAAATCTCGGGCAAATATCTGTTCCGACCACCCAGTTAAATCTGCAACTGCTTTACCAGCGCGCTGGGAAAGCTTCTTCCACTGCTCGACCCATTCGCCATCTGCGGCAGGGACTTCCACCGACGGTAGCGCTAAAAATTTCTGTGAAGCAACCCGATCTCCATCAACTGTGGCCATCCGAGGATCGATCACAATTATTTTGCGGGCTTGCGAAATAAGTGCATTGATTGGGCGTGAAAGAGTAGTGCGTCCAATAACAACGACGGTATCTGGATTAATCTCTTTTCTTACCTTTGTCGATGCTAGAAAGAGACTCGCATGCGACGTTGCGCTAGGAATAGAAAGTGGATCTTCAGCAATTACCGGCCAACCGAGCGCTTGTGCAAATTCGTTAACACTGTCTTGGCTTAAGCCAGCGCGATCGTGGCCAATAATGAGTAATCCGCGAGTGGATTTACTGTGGAACGTGCCAGATTTCTTGCGGGTAAATGTTCGTGCTGGATTACTACTCAAATTATCTAACCACCCGGATTGATCATCACTGTTATCTAGCAGCGGTTCATCAAATTGAATATTGAGATGTACTGGACCGCTCTGCAGCGCATTAAGCGGTAACTCCATTGGATATGCCGATCCCGAAATATCGGCAAAGTAACGAACTGCTTTTCCAAAGATGCGTGCCTGCTCAGTAGTTTGATTGGCACCAGTTCGTCGAAGTCGCGCAGGTCTATCGGCGGTAAGCAACAAAAGCGGTGCATTTGTATGTGATGCTTCCAGAATTGCTGGATGATAATTTGCTACTGCGCTGCCGCTGGTGCAGACAAGTGGCACCGCCCGCGATGTTGCTTTAGCTATTCCTAGCGCGAAAAATCCGGCGCTACGTTCATCAATTTTTAGATGAAGTTTTATTAAACCTTTTTCAGATGCTTGAAAGAATGCCAGCGAAAGTGGAGCATTTCTTGATCCCGGTGAGATTACAACATCTTCGATTCCGGCTTCAAGGATCTGTTTAACAATAACTTGCGCAAGGCGGGTTGATTCACTCATCCGATCTGCTGCGCAATTCTCATGATGCGATTCTTCCACCATTCATAGCGCTCTGCTGCCACATCTTGAACGCTTGAAAAATCTGGATCTACTGTGCGTACTTCAATCGCCCCGTCAATTATTTCGAGTTCAGCTACATTTTGCGCCAAAAGCGACCCAGTCGCTAAACCGCTATCAAAGTGTAAATCTGCGAAAGAGGCAGCGAGTGTGAGTCCGTATGAAATTCCAACTGCGCTTTCAAGTGCACTTGATATTACGACTGGCAGTTTGTGGTGCTTGGCTATCGCGTGACACCTAGCGATTCCCCCAAGTGGTTGAACTTTGAGCATGATCAGATCAACTGCATCAGTGAGATCTAACTCAAAAGGGTCAACTGACTTTCTGATTATTTCATCACCACAAATCTTGGTGGTGATCTTCGATCTTAATTCACGAAGATCTTCAAGGCTCGCAACAGGTTGTTCAATATATTCAAGTGGATCAATCTCAGATTCAATTGCTTTAATGTTTTCGATCGCATGCGAAAGGTTCCATAATCCATTTACATCTGCCCGAAGTTTCACACTCGGCACCAGCGCGGCCACGGTAGCAAGGCGGGCAATATCTTCTCGGATACCAGTACCTATCTTTACTTTGAATACTGAGCAACCTGGATAGCGATCAACGAGTCGGGCAATCTGATCTTTGTTATCGAGAGCTGGAATAGTTGCATTTACTTTGACTAGATCATGAAAGAGTTTTGGTGGCGGTGTAGTTGCGGCCTCTATGGCGCACTCAAGCCATGGCCTACTTTCTTGATCGTCATATTCCAAAAAAGGAGAGAACTCGGCCCAGCCTTGTGAACCTTTAAAGAGTGCAACTTCTCGGGTTGTTATCCCACGAAAGTTGGTCCGAGTCGCAAGTGAGACAACTCGTAAACTTTGAAAGAGATCAAGGTTCATAAATTAAGGACGCTTTGGAAATTTTCCGAAATCTGGTGCACGTCGCTCTTTATATGCATCACGACCTTCTTGACCTTCTTCGCTTAAATAGAAGAGCAGAGTTGCATCACCGGCGAGTTGTTGCACGCCCGCTAATCCATCATCTGCCGCATTCATACTTGATTTAAGTAGTCGCAGCGCCATTGGTGAATTGCGCAACATCTCGCGACACCACGAGACTGTCTCTGCCTCTAACTCACTGATACCAACAACGGTATTTATTAGACCCATTGCGAGCGCCTCTTGTGCGTCATACTGCCGAGTCATAAACCAAATTTCACGAGCTTTTTTCTGACCAACACTTGCTGCAAGTAGCCCTGATCCATATCCACCATCAAATGAACCAACCATTGGTCCGGTCTGACCAAATTTTGCATTCTCGGCCGCAATCGTGAGATCGCAGACAACGTGGAGCACATGTCCGCCGCCGATCGCCCATCCAGCAACCATGGCAACTACAGGTTTTGGTGTGCGACGAATCTGTACTTGTAGATCTAAAACGTTGAGACGACCGACTCCGGTCTGTGCCAATTCATCATCGCCGAGATATCCATCATCTCCGCGAACGCTAATGTCACCACCAGAACAGAAAGCTTCATCGCCTTGGCCAGTCAAAATGATGACGCCGACTTCTAAGTTATCGCGGGCTAATGAAAAGGCATGCTGCAATTCAATGATGGTTTGCGGGCGAAATGCGTTGCGCACCTCTGGACGATTAATCGTGATTTTTGCAATGCCATCGCCAGTTTCATACTTGATGTCTAGAAATTTCTCGCCACCCTTGCCGGTCGCCCACGCTGGGATAGTGCGGTCTCCAAAATCACGTTTAATTGGCTTGCTCACGATTCCTCCATCTTTCTCTCTGGGCGGTAGCCTACGCGGGCTATGGATATGTCGCCGAATACAAACCTTCCACCTCATCCGGTGCGCACAATAAGTGCTGCAATGCCACTCGATGAGGTCATGGCTGCGCTGGCAAAAGCGTTAGCCCAGCAAGGTCCAGTGCTCAATTTTACCCGTACCCCAATTGAAAATGTGGATGGCGACGTTGCCGTCATTGTTGAAACCACCGGTTCAAGTGGTGCACTCAAACTTGTCGCACTCGGGCGAAAAGCGTTGCTGGCATCTGCTCGACTTTCACTTGATTCTCTCGGCGCCCGCCTCGGTGCTACCTGGTCACTTTTTCTTCCACTCAACCACATTGCAGGTGTCAATGTTTTAGTGCGTTCGCTTGAACTTGGTACAACGCCAATTGATTTACGGACTGCAAAGGAATTTCCAACGGCCCATTTCACCGCCATCGTTCCTACTCAATTATTCCAAGCGCTCAATGGCAATTCAAATCTGCTGCAACATTTAAAATCAAGTAAAGCTGTGTTGGTCGGCGGTGCCTCGTTAAGTGGCGATCTCTATCAGAGTGCGATTGCGCAAGATATAAATATTGTCCGTACCTACGGTATGAGTGAGACTTCCGGGGGCTGCGTCTATGAAGGACAACCGCTCGGAGATACTAAGGTGAGAATTTCTAGCCAAGGGTTGATCGAAATATCTGGCCCAACTCTTGCCACCACATATCTAGGAAACGACGCACTGTGGAACTCTCAATTAAATGGTGGCTGGTTTACGACTACAGATCTTGGTGAAATAGATAGTCAAGGGCGACTGACTGTCCTTGGTCGAGGCGATGACATCTGCAACTCTGGTGGTGAAAAGATTTCGCTCTCCTTAGTTGAAAAAGTTTTGGCAGACGAATTTCCTTCAGTGCAATGGGCCGCAATTGCAGTTGATGATCAAAAATGGGGCCAACGGTTAGTGGTGTGTGCAGCTGGTTCACAATTGCCAACAACACCTGAGATTTCATCACTTATTGAAACTTCACTGGGTGAAATTGCGAAACCAAAACAAGTTCTTTACCTGGATCAACTTCCCGCAATTGGAATTGGTAAAATCGACCGTAACGCTCTAGCGCAGCAAGCAAAGGAAGCATTCGGTGGTTAATTCACAACTAAAAGTTTGGGTCACGGGCGCACGTCCGCGAACCCTCTCAGCGGCAGTTGCCCCGGTATTGGTTGCAAGTGCACTAGCGGGTTCAAATTTTGATTTTCTGCCAGCTCTCTTAGCTTTGATTGTCAGCCTTGCCCTACAAATTGGTGTTAATTATGCAAATGATTACTCGGATGGAGTGCGCGGTACTGACGATGAACGAGTTGGTCCGGTGCGAATTACTGCAGGTGGGTTGGCCAGTGCACATGTCGTTAAACGTGCTGCGCTCATTGCCTTCGCTATTGCAGGAGTAGCCGGTTTCGTACTCGCACTTCTGAGCAGTTGGTGGTTAATTCCAGTAGGTGCGGCATCAATTGCGGCAGCGTGGGGTTATACCGGTGGCGAGAAACCATATGGATATTTGGGTCTCGGTGAGTTATTTGTATTTGTTTTCTTTGGTCTCGTCGCAACTGTCGGAAGTTACTATGTTCAAACTGGTGAAATTTCGGCGCAATCAATTTTGGCCGGTTGCATTATGGGATCTTTAGCATCAGCAATTCTGGTGATCAATAACATTCGTGATCGGCAACAAGATGCGCTCGTGGGCAAGAACACCCTCGCCGTTAGAATCGGTGATCGTGGATCTCGGGCACTTTTCACCACATTTGTTATTGCACCTTATTTACTCTCGCTTGGCTTTTTAAATTATTGGGTCGCGCTCACGCTTGTGACTCTCCCAGTATCAATAAAGTTGCTCAGATCACTCTGGTCTGGACTTCAGGGGAGAGAGTTGATCGCACTGCTCGGTCAGACTGGTCGATTACAGCTGCTCTTCTCACTCACTCTGACTATCGCCGTGATTATTGGCTAAGATTGCATCATGTTGAGATTCTCCATCATCGCTTTTATCGCAGCCACTGCATTTATAATTTATGCATTTGTGGAATGTGCGATTCGAGATGATGCACTCATTAAACGTCTTCCAAAATGGGGATGGCTATTAATAATTTTCTTCCTACAGTTCGCAGGAGCTGTTGCTTACTTCATTCTCGGGCGCAATCGTGGTGGGGGTGGTGGCTTTAAGAAACCACCGAAGCGTCGCATCTTGCCACCTGATGATGACCCAGATTTCCTCCGCAAACTTTAATTCCGGCAAAACTTAAAGCCCTGAGTACGTGTGCTTTCCACTTCCCCACACATTTACATAAACATAGTTAAATAAAAATGTTGATCCGGCGAAGAGACATAGCCATGCTGCGCGCCGTCCTCTCCAACCAATTGTTACTCGTGCGTGAAGGTATGCGGCATATGCAACCCAGGTAATAAATGCCCACGTCTCTTTTGGATCCCAGCCCCAGTAACGTCCCCATGCACTCTCGGCCCAGATTGCACCAGCGATGACAGAGAAAGTCCACAGTGGAAATACAAAAGCAACAAGGCGATAGGAAAGTTGATCTAAAAATTCAAGCGAAGGAAGACGAGTTGCCCAAGCTGGACGACCCATGCCGCGTTCGCGCGAATCAAGATAAAGATAGGCGCCAGCAATAACATTTGAAAGTAAGAAGACGCCACCTGAAATAATTGCAGCGATCACATGAATTATCAGCCAAGGAGATTGAAGTGCAGGCATTAGCGGAGCGCTATCACGATAGAGAAGTGTGACGGCAGTACCAAGAGTGAGTAATACACCTAATGAGATAAACAAACCTAGCCAACGAAGATCATATTTACGGAGCGCGACTAAATATGCCCCAGAAAATGCCAGCGCACCAGTAATTGAAAATTCAAACATGTTGCCCCATGGGACGTGGCCATTTGCTAAGCCGCGTGCAACTACACCCGCAAAGAGAGCGATAAATCCTAGCAACATCAAAATTGTTGCAATCCGGGCAGCCTTTTCACTTCGTTGGAAAGTTAACTTCTTTAGCCCAGGATCACTGTCTTCTGGCGGAACCTTTACCGCCCAAGCAGTTTCAAATGCATGAACCAAGAACGAGAGGGCGTAAATTCCCATTGCGCTATAAATAAAGTTATTAGAGATGTAAGCCCACGTAGTTTGCGTCACTTCTCCCCCTTCACAGCTTTCACAAATTCTTTAACTTCTTCATCAAGTAATGAAGATGTGTTCTTTGCCAACCCTGAAATTTCTACATTTCCATCTAAATCTTGACGAATCCAAATTCTTCTACGTCGACCAAAGAGTGAAGCGAGTAATCCAAGTAGCGCAAGAATACCGCCGAAAAGTGAATAGCTCTTTCCAGGATCACTTACTACCTGCAAGTTGACCCACGGTTCGACTTGTTCAAAGGTAATACTGCCGCCTGGATAATTAATTGTTTCACCAGCCTTAAGTGAGTTAAGTGCAATTCGCTTCATCGTCGACGTATCGATTCGATAGACAGATTGTGGAATTCCGGTATCGAGACCTAAGTCACCTTCCCAGAGCGAGAAGAGCAACCTTGGATTAAGTAGCTCTGGATAGATCGAGACCGCACCACTTCCACTGACTCGTTCAAATGTTGGATAGAAGGACGAGACAAATCCCAGTTGAGGGTCTGCTTCGGGAACTTTTATCGATCCGATTGATCGAAGATTCCCATCTTGTGGCAAGAATGGGACGGCTCCTTGAAATACAACATTTGCGAATTCATCTCGTACAGTGACAAAAGGTGAGAAGCCATTTGCTTGCAGATAGACACGGGAGTTTCCAAATGTAAGTGGGCTATTTACTTTAATAATCTGATCTTTCTCAACCCCATCTGCATCAATGGTCTGAACGTAGGCAGCGAAATCGAGTGGAGTATTTGTGGCTGGATCATATTTTGCTTCAAATTTACTTAAGCGGATTGAGAAAGTATTGAGAGAAGATTCATTGGTAAGTTTTCCAAACGAAAGTGAGTCATAACTTGTTGGAAGGTTTATAAATCTTTCTCCTGTTGTAATGATGGCATCACCTCTCATTCCAAAGAGTGAGCCAACACTTACACCGATTAAAATTAAAATGAGCGAGAGATGGAAGAGTAGATTTCCGCTCTCTCTCAGATATCCCTTTTCGGCTGAGATTGATCCATCTTGTTCGCGAATCCGGAAACGCTTTTTACGAAACCATTTTTTGGCACGTTCGAGTTCATCACCATCCCCACTAAATGAGTGAAAGCTCTCCAGCTTGGTTAGATTCTTTGGGGTAACCGGTGGTTGTGCGCGCATTGCCTTAAAATGTTCAACTGATCGTGGAAGCACACAGCCGATTAAGGATATGAAAAGCAAGATATAAATTGCGCTAAACCATGAAGATGCAAAGAGATCAAAGCCTCCGAAGCGATCTATCCAAGAAGCCAGTGTCGGATTAGCAATAAAATAATCTCGTACTGCTACCGGGTTCTGATTGCGCTGTGGAAGCAGCGACCCTGGAATCGCAGCAATACCGAGCATCATCAGCAAGATCAGCGCTGTACGCATACTTGTGAGTTGGCGCCATGCAAATCTTGCTAGACCACGGGCTCCAATTTCTGGAATCTCAATTTGATCTTGAATACTCATTAAATCACCGGTGTAAATTCACTAATAGAAGATCGCAACTCAATCATTAAATAATTCCAAACTCCGGTCACTTGCAGAATTCCAATAACAATTAGTAGGACACCACCAGTAATTGAAATGATTCGGCCATTTTTCGTTAAGAATTTGCGAAGCTTTGCTGATTTATCAAAAAATACACCAGTGAGAATAAAGGGCAACCCGAGGCCAACGCAGTAGCCAAATGAGAGCAGCGCACCACGCAGCGCACTCGATTCGCTAAAAGCTAAGGTTTGAACGATGGCAAGTGCCGGACCAATGCAAGGAGTCCAACCAACTCCGAAAAGGAAGCCGAGCACGGGGGCACCCACAAGCCCCCCAGTTGTTGAAAGCTGTGGCCGAATTGTTGGCATGAGTGCAAAAGCACCAGCAAAAATAAGACCCATAAGTATTGTGAATACACCAAGAACTCTTGTGATCACTTCTTCGTTGACTGCAATACGTGCGCCAAGTCCACCAAAGAGTGCGCCGTATGAGATGAAGAGGACCGAAAATCCAAGCACAAAGAGAGTGGAGCCTAGAAAAATTCTCCCCTTGGATTGGGAGAAGCCGGCAGCAAATGCGAGGTACCCCGGAACAAGTGGCAGCACACATGGTGAAATAAATGAGACTAGCCCGGCCAACACTGCAAGCGGGAAGGCAACCAATAAAAATCCATCAAAAATATTTTCGACAACAAAATTAATCATTCGCTTTGCACTCTCTCAATCAGTGCACTCAGCGAGCCCATTGTGACGATCCCAGATACTCGAGCAGCTACAAAGCCATCTCTATCAATCACAATCGTGGATGGAATGGCATTTGCTGGTAGTGATTTGCTAAAACCTATAAGTAGTGCATCGTCAATAAGTGTTGGATATGTAATATTTTTAGTGCGCACAAATGCCTCAGCGTTGACCAAATTATCGCGAGTAAGAATTCCAACAAATGGCACATCTGGATACTTCTCCGAAAGTGCAACAAGTGTTGGTGCCTCAGCCCGACATGGTGAACACCACGATGCCCAGACATTTATGACGGCAATTTTTCCAGGTTCGAGGGTGTAATTAACTCCAGTAAGTGTCATGCCGGAAAGTGGTGGAGCCTGCACACGAGAACCCTTTTTTATAAAGGTCTGCGCACCACTACCGACGACAAAACTCTCTTCTGTTGTAGAGCTACCACCACCAGAGCAGGCGCTCAATGAAAGAAGAGGCACAGTAAGAAGTAGTGCAGTAATAAGTGCGAGAGGTTTTACTTTTTGCATTAGTTCTTCTTTCGGAGAAGATGTCTCGCTGGTTCTGAATACGAAGTACCGACTATTTCACCGTTGTCGTCGAAGTGAATACTGGTCACCGATGCAAGAGTACATTCGCGCTTGCGCGGATCATGAATAAGTCTGCGTCCCTCAACTGCACTTCTTAAAATCCAAATCGGCAGTTGATGCGAAATACAGATTGCATCTTTATCTCCCGCTGCTTTCTGAGCCGCAAAAATCGCAGCCAGCATACGATTGATTTGCTCAACGTAGGACTCCCCCCAAGATGGCTTCCATGGATTTGTTAAATGTTTCCAAGCAGATGGACGGCGCAAAACACCATCACCAATCCCAAATGGTTTTCCTTCAAAAATGTTTGCTGCTTCTATTAATCGTTCATCGGTAGTAATTTTAATTTTATGTGCATCTGCAATTGGAGCCGCTGTCTCTTGTGCTCGTTGTAGTGGCGAGACATGGAGCGCGCCAAGATTGATCGACTCGGACCACTTTCCAAGAGTTGTCGCCATCTCATGTCCACGCTCAGAGAGATGCCATCCTGGTTGACGGCCATAAAGGATTTTCTCGGGGTTATGGACTTCACCGTGGCGGAGGACATGAACGCTATTACCCATAGTGCTAACTGTAACTATAGAGGTCTATCTCTGATGATTTCGATATGGTTACTCCATGGCACTTGAGCGCAAGAGGGCCGCTTTCTTTGATGTAGATAACACTCTTATCCGTGGTTCATCTCTCTATTTTCTTGGCCGCGGAATGTACCAAAGGGGCTATTTCACAAAGTCCGATATCTCACGTTTTGTTCTAGCAAATCTTAGGTTCCGATTGACCGGTACCGAGAAACAAGAAGTGATCGAAAAGTTTCAAGATGCAGCGACAACATTTATTGGTGGGCATAATGTTGATGACATACAAAATTTGGGGCAAGAGATTTATGACGAATATGTCTCACCTGCGTTGTGGCAAGGAACAATTGAAATTGCTCAGCGACATTTGGCTGATGGTGATGAAGTGTGGTTGGTTACCGCCGCACCAGAAGATATGGCAACGCTGATTGCTAAACGACTTGGTTTCACTGGTGCAATCGGAAGTAAGGCAGCCATTAAAGATGGTGTGTACACCGGTTCGATGAATGGTCCACTTTTACATGGTCGCGAAAAAGCAATTGCGCTGGAAAAAATTTCGGAAGAGCGCGGCTTTGATTTAGCGCGATGCTTTGCATATTCAGATAGCAGTAATGATTTGCCACTTCTGAAAGCGGTTGGCTTTCCATCTGCCATTAATCCCGATGCAAAACTTCGAATCTGGGCAACGCGTGAGAAATGGCCGATTCATGATTTCCGTCGCGCTCGTGCCATAAATAGATTTCTTGGTCCGCTCATCTCGCGCCTTGCATCAATCGGCGCACTGATCACGCCTCGACGCCGTTCCCGCTAATTCAACTTCTGATTTAGCGCTTTTCCCCTTTCTGCATTAATGTAGGCAGGTTATGGAAATTAGATCATTTGCCGATTATCTACGCGGCTTGGACGATGCTGGTTTGCTTGCACTCTTTTCCCATCGTGCTGATCTCATCTCACCAGTGCCACCTGATATAGCAAGCCTGGCCGTTCGGGCATCATCAGCGCCATCGTTAGCTCGTGCGATCGATTCCTTAAATGCATGGCAATTCCAAGTACTCGAGGCAGCAGCCGTTGTGAACGAGCCATTTACTGAGAAATCTGTTGCAGCACTTACCGATAAGGCTGCACTCTTTGTAATTCCAGGGTTAATCGAACGGGGTCTTATTTATCCAGCTGATGACGGGCTAAGAATGCCCACGACTCTCCGTGAATTACTCGGAAATGAGATTGCTCAACTTGGGCCCGCTTCACTTGCTAAATTAAATCTAAAGAAACTTGCTGATGTACCAGCTGGTGCAAAGAAGATTCTGGAAGCTATGACGTGGGGGCCACCAAGAGGTGCAGTTGCTGATATCAAAAAGCCAAGCGCTGGCGTGGAGTGGTGTCTCACAGAAGGATTCTTGATTCCATATAGCCAAACAATTGTTGTAATGCCTCGTGAAGTTGCGATTGCACTTCGTGGTGGCAAGATCCATAAAGAAGTTCGAACTCAATCTCCAGAAATTGTCTATTCGTTTCTGGCAAAGAATAGAAAAAACGTAGATCTAGCGGCAATTGCAAATATCACCACCTTCTTACGGTGGACCGAAGAAGTGCTCAACTTTTGGGCACAGGATCCTCCCACTGCACTTCGATCTGGTGGGCTCGGAGTCCGTGACCTGAAAGCACTCGCCATTCACCTCGGGGTAGATGAAAACTGCGCCGCATTTGTGAGCGAGCTTTGCTACATCAGCGGATTACTCACAATTGATCCAGACGATCAAATTTTGCCAACAACTAACTTTGACATTTGGCTGACCCAAAATCCATCTGACAAATGGGCTGCCATAGTTGGAAACTGGTTGATTACATCGCGAGTCAGTGGCTTGATTGGAAATGAAAGTAGTAAAAATATTGCACCTCTTGGTCCAGAACTCGATCGAGTGAACGCAACCACAATTCGATCACTGACACTTGAATTGCTGCAAAAGAATAGAGATGGTGCACCAACGCCAGAATCACTAATTGCAATGGCACAGTGGTATCGTCCACAAAAACGCACCAACGGTATTGCGGTTGATTACATCTCTTTCACCTTGCGAGAATGCGAATGGCTTGGAATTAGTGGGCAGGGAGTTATCTCAAGTTATGGCTTGGCTTTCCTAGCAGGGGCGCAGCTATCGCAAATTGATAAGGATTTGCCAGAAGAAGTTGATCACATTCTTATCCAGAGCGATAACACCGCAATTGCACCAGGCCCACTAGCGCAAGAGATTGCACAAGATATGGCGCTGATTGCTGATGTGGAATCGCGTGGTGGCGCAACCGTTTTCCGTTTCACTGATTCAACGATTCGACGGGCGCTCGACCATGGCAAAACAGGCGATGACATCACAAAATTCTTAAAGCGGATTTCTAAGACACCAATGCCACAGCCGCTTGAATATCTGATTGCAGATGTTGCTAAGAAGCACGGTAAATTACGAATTGGCGCAACCACATCATTTATTAGATGTGAGGATCAAGCAGTGATTGTTTCAATTCTTAGCGATAAGAAACTTGATGGACTAGGTTTCAGAAAGATTGCGCCAGAAGTTCTGATCAGTGATCTCGAAGTTGAAGATGCCGCCAATGTTTTAAGAAGTGCTGGCTATCTCCCTGCTATCGAGGACACGAAAGGAATTTTGTTGACCGGGCCGCGCATTATGCGCGCTCAGAGCAAGGCAAGACCTCCCCGTATCGTTGGCGAAGTTGAACTTCCAGATGAATTGACTCGAACCTCTGCCCTTCGCACTCTACGCACTGGCGAAAAATCGAGCCACCGTCAAAGTACCCTGCGAAATATTTCATCTTCGACTCTTGGTGAGTTACCGCGTACAACTGCAAACGAAACGCTGGAAGTTCTCAGCCATCACCTCACTCATTCTGGCGAAAAATCACTTTCTATTGGATATGCAGATAATAACGGGCTTATTTCACATCGAATCATTGATCCGCTCAAACTCTCTGCTGGCACTTTGCTTGCGCGTGATCATGCGACTGGTGAGATTACGACCTTTAGAATCGCGCGAATTACGGGGGTGGCATCGCTATGACGAGCGAGAACGTTGCCCAATACGGCAGACTTACACCCATGTTGCCAGCCCTCGAAGCGCTCGTCCGTTGTGAATCACCGACCGAAGATCTTGAGGCTTGCGCAAATGTTGTTCGCTTAGCTAGCGATATTGCGACTCGCGTACTCGGTACACCTGCTCAGATAAAAGAAATTCAAGGTCGTCCAGTTTTTTGGTGGGGTGCAGATCAACCTGATGTCGTTCTCTTAGGTCATCTCGATACTGTCTGGCCACACGGTTCATACCAACCACTGTGGGAAGTTAACGGTGATGTAATTCGTGGGCCTGGTGTTTTCGATATGAAAGCTGGATTTTTGCAAGCACTCTATGCCCTTAAAGGTATTGAAGGCTCGGTTGCGCTGATTGCAACCACAGATGAAGAGACCGGAAGCCACACTTCACGTGATTTGATTAAGGAAATTTCGGCAAAGGCCAAGGCGGTTTTGATCTTGGAAGCTTCACTTGATGGAAAGTTAAAGACGGGGCGCAAGGGAACATCGATGTACCAAGTCCATGTGCAGGGACTTGCATCCCATGCCGGGCTTGAACCTGAGAAAGGTGTAAACGCAACTACTGAGATTGCTCATATTGTTTTAGCGCTTACCGCCCTACAAAATGTCGAGCATGGAACCACTGTTGTCCCGACAGTGTTGCATTCGGGTAACACCACTAACACTGTTCCAGATCGCGCAGTTCTTGATATTGATATTCGCTCATTTAGTACCGATGAACTTGCCCGAGTCGATAGCGCAATCAAATCTCTTACACCGCATAATCCCAAGGCGAAAATTGAAGTCACTGGTGGTATCAATCGTCCACCGCTACAAATTACATCTACTCAGGCCTTATATGAACGCGCCGAGAAAGTTGCGGCGCAAATAAATATGCCACCGCTAGGTCACGCGCAAGTGGGAGGCGCAAGTGATGGAAACTTTGCCGCTCAAGCCGGTGCACCGGTACTTGATGGGCTTGGCGCAGTCGGAGGTGGTGCACATGCACCACACGAATGGGTAAGTGTTGCTTCACTCGAACCGCGGACAGAGTTCTTACACGCTCTCATTAAGGATCTACTCGCATGAGTACTGGCCCACTTATTGTTCAGAGTGATAAAACTCTGCTCTTAGATATTGATCATCCTGATTCAGTTGAATGTCGTAGAGCGATCGCACCTTTTGCCGAACTAGAGCGCTCTCCTGAACATATTCACACCTATCGATTAACAAATTTAGGGTTATGGAATGCGCGTGCGGCCGGCCATGATGCCGAATTAGTAATCGATACCTTAATTAAATATTCACGTTATACAGTTCCACACTCTATTTTGGTTGATGTAGCAGAGACCATGTCTCGATATGGTCGACTTCGCTTAGAAGCCGATCCTGTCCATGGACTTATTCTGGTCACGACAGATACTGCGGTTTTAGAAGAGGTAATTCGAGCGAAGAAGATCGCTCCACTGCTGGGTCTTCGGATTGATCCAGAAACGATTGTCGTCCATCCCAGCCAGCGCGGTGCCATTAAACAATCTTTATTACGTCTTGGTTGGCCGGCTGAAGATTTTGCTGGCTATGTCGATGGACAGGCTCATGAAATTGCACTCCGTGAAGAGGGTTGGAAGATTCGCCCGTATCAAGAGCTCGCCGCGGAAGGTTTTTGGCACGGTGGTTCTGGCGTTGTAGTTCTTCCATGTGGTGCCGGAAAAACAATTGTTGGTGCAGCGGCAATGGCGCATGCAAAAGCAACAACTTTAATTCTGGTAACAAATACTGTGGCAGCCCGCCAATGGCGAGATGAATTACTGCGTCGAACCACATTGCATGAAGATGAAATTGGTGAGTACTCAGGTGCAAAGAAAGAGATTCGCCCAGTAACAATTGCGACTTACCAAGTGATGACAAAGAAGAAAAATGGTGTCTATGCGCATTTGGATCTCTTCGATACCCATGACTGGGGCTTAATTATTTACGATGAAGTCCACCTTTTGCCAGCACCAATATTTAGATTTACAGCCGATATTCAATCTCGCCGCCGACTCGGACTTACTGCAACTTTGGTGCGTGAAGATGGCATGGAAGGTGAAGTCTTCTCCCTTATTGGACCGAAGCGATATGACGTCCCTTGGAAAGAGATTGAATCACAGGGATATATCGCACCAGCTGAGTGCATCGAAGTACGAGTAAATCTGACAGAGTCTGAACGTCTGCTCTATGCCACTGCTGAACCAGAAGAGAAGTATCGCTACTGCTCAACCACGCAGACCAAGACACAGATAGTGCAAGAGTTGGTGGCACTACATGCGAAAGAACAAATTTTGGTAATCGGTCAATACATCACTCAACTTGATTCGTTATCAGAAACTTTAGGTGTCCCGTTAATTAAGGGAGATACCCCGATCAAAGAACGTGAACGTCTCTTTGCTGCATTCCGCGCTGGTGAGATTACTTGTCTTGTTGTTTCCAAAGTTGCAAACTTTTCAATTGATCTACCGGATGCAACTATCGCCATTCAAGTATCGGGCGCATTTGGATCTCGCCAAGAAGAGGCACAAAGGTTAGGGCGAATTCTGCGTCCGAAGTCAGATGGTCGAACTGCCAAGTTCTACTCGGTTGTCTCCAGAGATACAGTCGATCAAGATTTCGCCGCTAACCGCCAGCGCTTCTTAGCCGAACAGGGTTATGCGTATCGCATTATTGATGCAGACGATGTTTTTCAAGGGAAGATTTAAATCTTTCTAGATCTACTTTGTAAAAGTCATGATGCAGGCCATCAATATGAATCACCGGAATTTGATCACTGTAAAGCGAGATCAACTCTGGCTCATCCTCGATATAGATAATCTCAATTTCAAAGGCAAGTTCATCGGCAACCTCAGCAAGTGTTTTTTCAGCCACTTCACAGAGATGACATCCATGGCGAGAATAGATAGTGACTAGATTCATTTCCTTGATGGAAAGATCCTGGATGCAATTTCTTCAACGACCAACTTCACATCACCTTTACTTCGTTCTGCTGCAAGTTCTAAACTCTTTAACGTTGTCTCAACTGTAGTTTTGGTGACGTCACCTACCAGTGGGCCGTAGTGCTTTGAGAAAAGCATGTGAACCACTGAACCAACGGATGCAGCAAAATCCGCGCGCGCCTCATCTAAAGTCGGCTCCACTCCCTGCGTAGAAACGTTAAATTGAGTAATTGGCGGTTTTTGTTCGCGAATTCTCTGCACAATGTCATGACCATTTAAACTGGCCATATCTTCTGCGATTTCTGAGGACATGACTCCATTCTTGCAGGCTGATAGATTATGCGCCATGCGAGGACGAAAATTTAAGGTCACTTCGCTTGGCCTACTTGCGGTAATCCTTGTCGCTTCGCTCACACAACCAGCACAGGCCCAATCGTTATTTCGATATTCCCCTTCTACTGTCTGGGGATACACATATGCAGTGCCGACTTCTGCATCTCTTGCTACTGCCAGCGCTGCAACCGCGGGACCAAAGAGTGCAAACTTAGAGAAGAAATCAAAGATCGAAGTTAACTATACGAATTTTCCAGAGTGGGCTAAGACAGAATTGCAATTAGCAGTAGATGTGTGGGGTGCTAATTTTGAATCAACCGTCAAGATTACAATCGATGCGTCGTGGACGAATTCGCAATCAATCGACATCTTAGGAAGTGCTCGGCCAGGTGGTTACTTTGCTGGATTCGCTGGCGCTCCTGATCCAAGCCTTTGGTATCCATCGGCCTTAGCTAATGCACTCGCTGGTAAAGATCTCGATGCTCGTAATTCAGAAATGATCATCAATGTTAACTCAAGTGCCAATTGGAATCAAAGAGGAGATAGCGCACCAAGTAATCGTGAATATGATCTGCAATCTGTCTTCATCCACGAAATGGGCCATGGGTTAGGGTTTCTCTCAAATAATTCTTTCGACTCACTCTTAGGGTTTGGCTCAATCGAACGACCAACTCCATATGATGCTTATGCCCAGACTGAAGACGGGCGTCGATTAGCCGATCTTCCATCACCTTCACTTGAACTCGGACGCGCGTTACGTGCACCATTAGTCTGGTCGGGTGCAAGAGGTATTGCAGCGAATAAAGGAGTGAAGCCACTTCTCTATACGCCAAGTACCTTTGACTATGGCTCATCAGTCAGCCACCTCGATGAGAAAACATTTTCTAATAGTGGTTTCGATTCTGTGATGACTCCGAATCTTGAAGCTGGAGAAATTTTCCGAGATCCGGGACCGTTATTAAATGCCATGATGGCTGATATGCGATCAAAGCCGCCAGTGGGGCTTGCAGTTGAAATCGCAAGCGGTGTGCGTAATGCACAATCAATCGTTGCAGATAGTGGCGTAATCGTTAAATGGGATCCACCTGCAAATCTTCGAACTGCGCAAGTGACTGCATATACGGTGAAGAATTTAAGAACTGGTGCGGAGCGATCAACACCGACAAGTCCAGTTCTCTTTCCTGATCTTAAAATTGGAACTTCATACTCATTCTCAATAGTTGCAAATAACTCATTGGGTTCTTCGCTTCCGGTTGTGACACCGGCAGCGATTCCGCAGGCGGCATGGAAATCGACAATCATCGCGGCAAATGTTGAGCCCGCTCAGATTGCAACAACCACCTTTAATAAACAACCTGTCATCATTTACTCAAATTCAGTGAGTGGACTGTTAACGATGGCGATTTGGAATGGTCAAATCTGGCGCAAGACAACTATCGATGGAAAGGGTGGAACGAATCGAACCGTTAATCCGATTACAAGCCCAATCTCACTCTGCCTCAGCGGCGACGGAGCAACCCAGAAACTTCACATTTTTTATGCTGATGGAACAGATAAGGATCTACGTTATGCCATTTATGATGGCAAGAGAGTTAACGTCGAGATAGTCGATGGCAACGCCTTGGCTGTTAATAAATATGAAGATCCGATTCGAGTTCGTACCGCCAGTGATGTCAGCGTTTCAAACGCTTGCGTTGTTACCCCTGCTGGAATTCAAATTTTTTATCGAGATGAGTCCCAAGGTGTGCTACTCGGTGCCTACAAACTTAATGGTTCGACTAAGTGGCTTTACGAACAAGTAGATGGTGATCGTAAAACCGATGGTCGAACAACAGGCGATGTTGGATTTCACTTAGCCGCTGGGTACGATGGTAAAAAGACATATGTTCTCTACGACTCAGTCTTAGTAATAAACCAGAAGAAAGAAGCTACCTCTGGTGCGATTCGGCTCGCGACTCGGTCAGCGATAGACCCAGCGACATGGGTTTATCGAACACTTGAAGAGTCTTCGGCAGAACTTGCAATGACTGGATATGACGTTGCACTTTCGGTGACTTCTAAAGGTGCTTTCGCATTGTGGCTAGGGGCATCAGCAACCAGTTTTCCAAATCCAGCGACGCTGCGTGCGGCAACAATTACTACAAACCTTAAAGTGACAAGTTATGATGTTTCAAAATTTGGAACTCCAAATAAATGGATGCGTACAAATGGAACGTCTGCACTCTTTAATTGCGAAGAACGACTCTGCACGATTAATGTTGCCACCAAGAAAATATCGCTGATTACAAATAGCACCGCTGTTTCGGGTATTAGTTCAAGTTGGTTGAGCTACGCTGGGAAAAGCGTTGTTGTTGCAAATGCTGATGGCAACTTATCCTTTATGCGGCCTTAGCCTTTAAATATTCCAGTTGGCGTAACTACGACTAATCCAACGCCAGCAATATGAACCATTGCATCTACCGTTGAAATTTCTGAATGTTTTAACGCTTGGGTTATCACACCCTTACTATCAAAGCGTAAAACTATTGGAGTCGCAGTTGTTGGCCTCCAACCCGTCACACCAGCAATTGATGAGGTCGAATTAATAAGACCATAATGGGTTCCAGATGGCCCAATTGCAGCTCGAGTCTGACCCTTAGCCAGCAAGCGAATAGTCCACATCGGTGCAAAACTTGAATTGAATTTAGTGATCGCTACTTCACTCTTGTTGCCAGTACGGACATCGCCTATTAAGAAATTTGATGATGTTGCATCCTGCCAAGTTCTGGTTGCTTTATTTGCAGAGCTGCGTACAACAGATGTTAATTTTCCAGTTTTACCTATCTTCGCAAGTATTCCATCACGCAAGCCAGCTAAAGATTTACCAGCAAGAGACTCATTACTGGAGCCAAAAAGTTGTGCGCTGCCATCATCGTTTCGAAATATTCTTGTAAAGACAGTTTTTCCACTGCCGATTGTTGTTGCCTTAGCAAACTTTCCAGCCAGGGTCGCGCTAACTATCACACCCCCGGTACCTCTATCCCCAAGAATTGATACTCCGTTACTGGAGATAGAGATCGAGGTAACAATTAGCGGCGCAGTAATACTCTCAATAAAGGTGGAGAGTAATTCCCCACTAGAAGACACTTTCCAAAGAGTCAATTGATTAAGATCACTTCGTATTCCTTCGACTGATTCGATAATCACACCATCCGGGTTAATGGCTGTTGATGATTCAACTTCTGTCACAGCTACTGGTGCTGGCGCACTCTGTCCAGCAAGCCAAAGGTTTCCAGCGCCATCAATGGCCGAGGCTGTTGCAATTTGATCGGCTTGTGAATCGAGGGCTAACTGCCATTTTTGGGTACCAGTAAAGTCAAAATTGGAGATATCAATTTTCTTATCTGCGTTACTAATAATTGAGATTCCTGAAGCGCCAATAGCAACATTTTCATAGGCTGCGATCGTTGAAACTTTGCTGAATTCCTTTACTGGAACAGGTTTTGTAGCCGCCTCAACAGCGGTGAGCCCGACCAAAATACTTGAAAGCGCTAATACCAAGACTATTAAAAAAGCTACGACCCGCTTCATTTTATGCCAGCTCTTGCGAGCGCTTATGTGCAGCAACCATTGCGCGTGCCACAATTTCGTTGAGTCCACTTTCGCCAAGTGAATGCAGCGCCGCCGCAGTTGTACCGTTAGGGCTTGTCACTTTTTCACGGAGAGTTTTAGGTGATTCCCCAAATCTTTCAAGAAGGGCTGCCGAACCAACGAGCGTTTGGATAGTTAACTCGGTCGCATCCGCTTGTGAAAGTCCGAGCGCCACCGCCCCTTCAATGATTGCTTCAACGAAGGCGAAAAAATATGCTGGTCCAGATCCACTGGTAGCAGTGATTGCATCTTGCAGACTCTCATCGACTTCTACCGCAAGGCCTGCTGCCGCCAGAAAACCTGAGACAAAGAGCCGATCGGCGGTAGATACACCTAGGCCACATGAGTATCCAGCAGCGCCAAGTCCAATAGATGTTGGAGTATTTGGCATAACTCGAACTATTGGATTCTTTGGTAGCGCCAAAGCTATTGAGCTAATTGTTTTCCCGGCAGCAAAACTCATAACGAGGGCTGATTCACGTAGGTGAGGGGCAAGTTCGGATAGGAGCGTTGAGAAATCTTGTGGCTTCACGACCAACAAGACAACATCGCAGCTACTGGTAACGCTGGCTAATTCACCATCTACTACACCGTAGCGTTCTACCAATTCATCACTACGTTCTTTACGCTTTTCGGCGATTGAAATTGATGTTGGTGCAATACCAAAACGAATAAGGGCGGCAATGAGTGCCTCACCCATTACCCCTGCACCAAGAACTGCAACCCGCTGCTGATTCGCCATACCTTAAGAGTACGCGTAGGCTCTGTGACTATGTCCGAAGTTAAACCAGGTTTCGCCCGTGACTGGGTCGAGTTCGCTGATCCCAATGATGAGTCAGAGATGTTCAAATGTGACCTCACATGGCTTACTTCTAATTGGACCTGTATCTATGGCGATGGTTGCCAAGGCGTCTTTAAAGATCGACCAAATGATGGATGCTGCACAGAAGGTGCGATGTATTCAGATGAAGATGATGAAAAGCGTGTTCAACTCGCAGCTCAACATCTCACACCACAAATGTGGCAATTTTATGAGGAAGCCCGACCTAAGAAGCCAGGTGGCAATCTTCGCATCACTGATAAAGATGAAGATGATGAACGCAAAACTCGTACAGTCAACGATGCTTGTATCTTTTTAAATCGCAAAGGCTATGAAGCTCCAGGATTTACCGGTTCCTTTGGATGTGTTCTGCATCATCTAGCGCAGAAAGAAAATCGTCACTTCGTAGAGACTAAGCCAGATGTGTGTTGGCAACTTCCATTGCGTCGTAGCTTTGAAGTTCGCGAAGTCGGCGAACGTGAATATTCAGTGACAGTAATCGGAGAGTACGAAAGACTCGGTTGGGGCGACGGCGGTGATGATTTTGATTGGTACTGCACCAGTAATACTGAAGCACACATCGGTAGTGAGCCTGTCTATATTTCTAACCGCGCAGAATTGATCGCACTTATGGGACAAGAGCCTTACGATATTTTGGCGCAGCATTGTGATCGACGCGTCGCCGGCCTGAAAGATGCCCAAGCTCGCAGCCTGCCACTCTTTGTTATTCAGCATCCAGCAACACTTCAAGCCGGCAAGTAAGGCGCCAGTCATACCTTTGCTTTAGGCTCACGACATGGCCAAGGTTGAGAAAGATCCATTTCGCTGCACCGAATGCGGTTGGACCTCCCAGAAATGGGTTGGTCGTTGCGGTGAATGCCAAGAATGGGGCTGCGTTGAAGAGATTGCTGCACCTAAGAAACTTTCACTAGTTCCCGGCACCGTTTCACATACTGCAACTCCAATTGGAAGCGTCGATCTGACAACTGCGCGTGCTCGTGCAACAGGTGTGAGCGAACTCGATCGAGTACTCGGCGGAGGTTTAGTCCCAGGTGCTGCAATTTTGCTTGCTGGCGAACCGGGTGTTGGAAAATCAACGTTGTTACTTTCAGTTGCCGCACAGAGTGCATCACAAGGTTTACGTTCTCTCTACATCAGCGGTGAAGAGTCAGCTGCCCAAGTTCGATTACGTGCTGAACGTATTAACGCAATTGATCCCGAATTATTTTTAGCATCAGAGAATGATCTTGGTGCGGTGATCGCACATATCGATGCTGTTAAGCCACAGTTAATAATTATTGATAGCGTCCAAACCATCGGTAGCTCTGCCGCAGATGGTGCACCTGGTGGCGTTACCCAGGTGCGTGAAGTTGCCGGTGCACTTATTCGCATTTGTAAAGATCGTGACATCACTTTACTTCTAGTTGGACACGTCACTAAAGATGGATCCATTGCTGGTCCGCGACTGCTCGAACATATCGTTGACGTTGTGCTGCAATTCGAAGGTGAGCGTCACTCACGCCTTCGACTTATCCGTGCCATTAAAAATCGATTTGGTGCCAGTGATGAAGTTGGATGTTTTGATCTAAGTGATTCCGGCATCGAAAGTGTGCTTGATCCAACAGGTTTATTTACATCGCGCCATACCGAACCAGTCCCAGGCACCTGTGTCACTGTCACGCTTGAAGGTCGTCGACCATTACTTGCTGAAATTCAAGCGTTAGTGAGCGCAGGACGCGAAAGTGATTTTGGAAATGCTCGCCGAGTCACCAGCGGACTTGATTCAGCGCGAACATCGATGACCCTGGCCGTACTTGAACTACGAGCCGGCATTCGAGTTGGCGGCCGCGATGTCTATGCCGCCACAGTCGGTGGAATGAAAATGTCAGAACCTGCTGCGGATTTAGCGTTAGCCCTTGCCGTTGCTTCGGCGGCAAAAGGTTTAGCACTTCCATCAGATCTTGTTGCTATCGGTGAAGTTGGTCTTGCTGGAGAGATAAGAAAAGTCAGCGGAGTTTCGCGCAGATTAGCGGAAGCACACCGACTCGGTTTTAAAAAAGCGCTAGTACCCGCAGGCAGTGATGTAAAGATCGAAGGTATGGAAATTTATGAAATCTCGCGACTTGACCAAGGACTCAAGCGGGTAGCGATTACTGGCGAATGAGTGATCTTCATGCACCAGTTTTAAATTGGTACAAGAAAAATATGCGCGATCTACCATGGCGTAAAAGTGATCCATGGGGAGTTTTAGTGAGTGAAATTATGTTGCAACAGACACCAGTTGCACGAGTACTTCCAATTTATATTGAATGGATGAAACGCTGGCCGACCGCTAAATCACTTGCTGCGGCATCACCGGCGCAATTAATCACAACATGGGGGCGGCTTGGATACCCGCGACGGGCGCTGCGACTTCACGAGTGCGCAAAGGTAATTACAAAAGATTTTGCTGGCAAAGTTCCAGATAACGAAAGTGAATTGCGAGCCTTGCCGGGAATTGGTGAGTACACATCTGCGGCAATCGTTGCCTTTGCCTTCCACGGTCGCTCACTTGTCTTAGATATCAATATTAGGCGGCTCTTTGCTCGAGTTATTGATGGCGTTGAAGTTCCAACTGCAGCAACAACTAAAGGTGAGAGAGCGCTACGAGCGCAACTTGTACCTTCGAAGAAGGCCGATATTTGGGCCGCCGCCACGATGGAGCTTGGCGCACTCATCTGTACTGCTAAGAGCCCAAAGTGTGCGACCTGTCCGCTTGCCACACAATGTGTATGGCGAAGTCTTGATTATCCAATTTCAGATCAACCAAAACGACGACAGAGTTGGCATGGAACAGATCGTCAATGTCGTGGCGTAATAGTTCAGGCACTCCGTGAAAATAGCGCGCTTACTAAGTCACAAATCATGGAGTTATGGGATGTAACTTCTCAAGTCGAACGAGCACTTCTCACACTCCTTGAAGACGGCCTTGTCACCGAAGAAAAGGGGCGTAGATACTCGCTGCCACAACACTGATTTAAGGGTAAAATTTCCCAATGGATCACGGAGCAGGGTTACGTAAAGCGCTAGGTGAAGGCGCCTCCATTATTACAGATCCAGAAATCACACTCTCTTATTCAAAAGATCAAGCGCCATTTGCCTCACATGCAGCCGCGGCAATTGTGCTGCTTGCAAAATCAACCGAAGAAGTCTCGCGCGCAGTTGCATACGCAAACACGCATAACATTCCAGTAGTTCCACGGGGTGCTGGTAGCGGCTTATCTGGCGGTGCCAATGCAACTGCTACCTCGCTTGTAATCTCACTTGAAAAAATGAATTCAATTATCGAGCTCGATACTGCAAATCTAATTGCCCGAGTTCAGGCTGGTGTAATCAATCTAGATCTCGATAAAGCGGCCCAAGAACATGGCTTGGCATATCTGCCAGATCCAGCCAGCCGCGATTGGTCGACACTTGGTGGAAATGCCGCAACAAATGCTGGCGGTATGTGTTGCGTGAAATACGGCGTGACTTCAGCTCATGTTCGCGCGCTCACAGTTGTGATGGCAGATGGTGAAATAATTACACTCGGAAGTGCAACAAAGAAAGCGGTAACCACTTTAGATCTCACTCGATTAATGATTGGATCTGAAGGTACACTCGGAATCATCACTGAGTTAGTTGTTGGACTTGCTGTTCGTCCTGCAACACCAGCGACAATCATCGCAACATTCCCACATATTAAAAACGCTGCCGCAGCGGCTTCAGCTCTGCTTCGTTTTAAACCATCAATGCTAGAAATTATCGATCAGACAACTCTGAAGGCAGTTGAAGCCTGGCATCCACTTGGCTTTGAAGTTGCTGGCTCTGTACTTCTGATGCAGTTGGATGAAGATCAAAATCGCGCTGATGAAGTACTAGAACTCTGTGCGACTTTCGAGATGATCGATGGCGCGGCATCGACTGAGGCAGCAGATGCCGTTGAATTTATTCGAGTTCGTAAGTTGGCATATCCAGCACTTGAACGACTTGGTGCAACCCTTTTAGATGATGTAGCGGTTCCTATTTCAAAGATTGCCGAACTTGTTGAACGGGTAGAAGCGTTAGCAACAAAGTATGAATTAACCATCGGCATCTTTGGACATGCTGGTGATGGAAATATGCATCCAACAATTGTTCATGATCACGGTGATGTTGCGGCAGAAGCCCGCGCAATTGCCGCCTTCGGTGAAATCGTTGAAATAGCGCAATCACTGGGTGGCACAGCCTCTGGTGAACACGGAATTGGCTCTATTAAAAAAGGCTTTGCTGCTGCTGAGTTATCACCGGCTGTAATTGCGCTGCAGCGCTCGATCAAGAGCGCCTTTGATCCAAAGGGAATTCTTAACCCTGGGAAGAAGCTTCCTTAGCTAGACTTTGGCTGCGAGGCTGTTGAATCAGCAACTTCACCTTTCTTTCCTGATCGACCTTTAACTGCATTGCGAGATTCATCCAGTGCTAATTTTGTACCAGTCCAGTTTCGCTGTGCAAGGGAGACGCAGAGGCAGTCAACAACAGTAAGTTGGGCAATGCGGCTAGCAGTTGCACCGCTTCGAAGAGTAGTTTCTCTGGCTGAAGTAAATAAGATTAGATCTGCCAATGCTGTTGCTGGGCTCCGCAGTGCATTAGTAATCAAGACAATAGTGATTCCCTTATTCTTAAATTCAGTGATCACATCAATAATGTCTAAGGTTGTACCGCTATGGCTGATCGCGACCAGTACATCACCTTTTTCAAGTATTGCTATTGAAGTCAATGCAGTGTGTAAATCCGACCAGGCAATCGTTCGTTTTCCCAAACGATTGAGCTTGAGCTGTAGGTCCATCGCAACATAACCACTTGAGGCAAAACCAATAATGCCGATAGTTTTCGCTTTCTCCCAGGCATCAACAGTCTTTACAAAAGTTGCAACATCGAGTCGTTCTGCCGTAGTTTTAATTGCAAGCGAGTCAGAATAAGATATCTTGCGAATAATCTCTTCTGGTGAATCCTCAACCGTAATTCCACCATCAAGTTGACGATTAATATCTTGTGCAGTTTGACGACTGACTTGACCAATAAGCGCCATGCGAAATTCGGGGTAGCCCTTAAATCCAAGGGTTTTGCAGAATCGAACTACCGAGGCCACAGAAGTTCCACTGCGATTGGCAATTTGAGTAATATTCATCCTTGAAACATCTTCAGGGCCACCGAGAATTGCCTCGGCGATAGCCACCTCGCTGGCATGAAATGACGGAATTTGATTCATGATCTCACCCAGAAGATCACCGTATCCGGGGTTTTGGTTCGAATGTCTACTCATAGTTCTTAGCCCATTTCTCCCTACGAAAAGTCTCAAAAATGTTCTCAGTCTGCTCTGGATCTCCCGGTACCAATAGCCTGTTCGTCATTAAAACCAAAACCTGCCGGCGTATTGGTGAAATGGCAAGTGCTACGCCTGGGAAACCTGTATGACCCCAATACTCAATCTCATCGTTATTGTGCCAGTTTCTAAATCCAAGACCCTGCATTGGATCGCGGCCAGGGGTGAGAAACTCTTTAATCACATCCTCTTTAAAATATCCGTCGCCATTAAAGCTCTGCAGAAGTGATTCACCGTATGTGAGCAGATCTGCTGCAGTCGAGAAGAGTCCGGCATGTCCGCTGATTCCGCGGTAGAGATGGAATGAATTTCCATCATTGACTTCACCTGCTAGCATATTTTTTCGCCAGCGTGTGAAGTCTTCCGCCTTCTCTTGGGTTTTATATGGGATTTGACTAGTTACCATTTTAAATTCGGCGTCATCTCCAAATGATGAAGCGAAAACATCACTTGCATCAACTGGATGAGAAAATTGAGTTAATTTCAACCCAAGTGGATAACTAACCCACTCTTTAAATGCATCTTCTAGAGTTGTTGAAAGTACTTCTGTGATTACGTTTCCTAGTGTGATAAAACCCAAATCTGAGTAATGTCGGCCCTGTAAGTGTTGAAAACCTTCATTCGCAATAGCCATTCGTGCCTCGATCGCACTTCTTTGAGAGATATACAAAGGACGCCAAGGGTTAAGTCCGCTTTGATGTTCTAATAAATCGCGTAGCGTCACTCCAGGTTTTTTATATTCAGACCACTCTGGCAGATAACGAACAACCTGATCATCAAGTGCAATCTGTTCTGTCTCAATTAACTTCATAATGATAGAAGACGTCGCGAGAATCTTAGTGACTGAGCCAAGATCGCAAGCTGTGTAGTGATTTACTGGCAGTACTCCATTTCGCAGTCCCTGGGTTTCGATTGTGCGAATGCCACGGATGCTAGAGGCAATAATTTTTCCGGGTGTCATAGTTCTAACTCTCCACCTATGTAGCTCAGATTTCCACCTAAATGCCACCATGCCGCATCTAAATCATGAGTGACTTCAGGTGCAACTGCGCCCGCTAAAAGGGCGGCCGCGTAAACTCCCACTTCACCTTCCATCATGCTTCCGACTGAAACTTTGAGTCCGTGCGCCGCTGCTTTCTGAGCAATTACCATCGCCGGGGCTAATCCACCGGCTTTAAGTAACTTGATATTTACCCAAGTACAAGCCTTTGCCTCTAATAATCTATCAAGATCTGAGATATTAAAGAGGGATTCATCAGCCATGATGGGACTTATGCCAAGTGCGCTTAGTGTTGCCAGGCCATCGATATTCTCTTTTGCTATTGGCTGCTCTAAATATTCAATTTCAATATTTTCACGTGCGAGTTCTTTCAAAAACTTGGCGCTGTAATCAACGGTCCACGCCTGATTCGGATCAATTCGCAAGACCGCTATACCTGAAACAGATTCAGCAATAATTTTCATACGATGAATATTCTCAGCTACTTCTTGCTCGCCAAGTTTTATTTTAAAAGAGTTAAATCCATGGGCCACGCGATCTTGAATAATTTTCGGAAGTTCGCTTGGATTCGCTAACGGAATTGTGACATCTGTTTTTACCGCTTTTAAATCTACCTTCAAAAATTTAGCTAAATTTAGACCGGCTCTGGATGCGAAATATCCGTGTAGCGCAATATCTGCAGCCGCCTTGCTACTTGGCGCAACTTGCAAATTGGAGAGAATTGTCAGCCCATCTTCCAAATTTGATACGGCAGATAACGCGGGCGTAATTACTTGTATTAAATCTGTCTCTATTTGAGAGATAGAGTCTCCAACAATTGCGGGGGTGGCCACACACTCACCAAATCCGGTAAAGCCCTGCTTATCACTTATCGTAAAGATGATCACTGGATAACTTTCAACTGTGCGCAAGGCGGTCTTAAATGGCTCGCGTAGTTTTACTTCTCTCTTATTTATTTTAAAATTAAGTAAACTCATATTCATTACCCACCAAAGTTAGGTAGTCTTTGCGATATGGAATTCAGGGTTGCAACGCTGGCTGACCTCGAGAATATTGCCACAATTTTTCTTAAGTGTTGGACTATCTCGTACAGCGAAGTTTTATCAGAATCTGCCAGGAAATCATTCTCGTTAGAAAGCGCTAAAGATCTTTGGCGTACTAGCATTGAAATTCCTGAGGATAAAGAGACTGTCTTACTAATCAATGAAGATGCAATTGCTGTCGTATTTCGAATTGGTGGTGACAAAACTGACCATAATCGAGGCCATCTCTTCTCGCTATATGTAGATCCTGCCCATGCGGGTAAGGGTCTAGGCAAGGCCTCGCTGATGGAGGCGATGGATCGAATTCGAGTGCGCGGGTTCCATGAAATGACGCTCTGGGTATTTGCCGAAAATACAATCGCAAATTCGCTATATACAAAGGCGGGTTTTACGCCATCCGGAAATTCTCGAACAACTCCCGAATGGGGCGCGCAGGAAATCGAACTCATCACAACTCTTTAGTGGTTAGACGATGACGAGTTTTTGAGGTGCTTTTGAAAGCGGAGTTGGAAGTGAAAGTGGGCCAGTGCCCGGTGTGAAAGAACCAAGAATCGTTGGCTTGGAGGCACCTGTACAAGATGGGATCGATCCTGGTTGTCCATGCAAGGAGAGGTACCCCATGATTGCGAAGGCTAAGGCCTCCTTCTGGCGTGGATCTACACCAAGTGAACTCATCGTAAGAACTTCACATGGAGCAAGTCGGTCCGCTAGCGCCTTCATCATCACTGGGTTAGCACTACCGCCACCTGCGACAAAGAGCTGCGAAACTTTATATTTTTCAACATCTTGTGCCACTGTCGCTACCGTCAGCGCCAAGAGCGTTGCCATGACTTCTTCAATATTCCAGGAAGTCACATCTCCAAAAATATTGGTGATGTAAGGAAGGTGGAAGAGTTCTTTACCGGTTGATTTAGGTGCAGCTAATTTGTAATAAGGCTCGGCTAAGAATCGCGCAAGGATTTCCTGATTAATGACTCCGGCAGCGGCAATTTTTCCATCTTCGTCATATTGTTTCTCGCCATTTGTATAGGCCGAAATAGCTGCATCAAGTAGTCCATTGGCAGGTCCGATGTCGTAGGCGATCGGAGTAAGACCTTCACCGGTTACTGTCACATTTGAAATTCCACCAAGATTAAGTGCTGCAACGGGTTCATCATGAGCGCCTAATAGCAGTTGATCCAAAATACTTACCAGCGGTGCACCATGTCCGCCGACTACAACATCACGCGAGCGAATATTTGAAAGAACGCTAACGCCAGTTGCCTCAGCAATCCACGTCGGTTCACCAATCTGTAAGGTTCCACGCGCCTTATGTTCTGCATCAATCCAGTGGAAAACAGTCTGTCCATGCGAGACGATCAAATCAGCTGTAATTCCTAATTTGGCAGAGAGATCAACGGCTGCTCGGGCAAATTCTTGTCCGATGAAGGTGTCGAGTATGCAGACAGCCTCCAAATCTGTTTTCTGTGGTGGCATTGCTGCCGCAATTAGATCGTGGATATGTGGTTGATATTCATAGCTATGAAAGCCAACAAGTGATGAAGTCATCACTCCATCTTTGACGTCTATCTCAAAACACCCAACATCTATTCCGTCAAAAGAGGTCCCCGAGATCATTCCAATTACCTTCATTTGCTTACCTCCTGGCATGCGACTGTGTGATTTGGTTCGATTGTTTTGAGAATTTGAATATTCTGCGAGCAAGATGGTTGTGCTATTGGGCAACGCATATGGAAAGCACAGCCCGATGGCATCTGTGCTGGATCTGGTACTTCACCAGTAAGTGGTGCTTCAAATTTATCGTTACCCACGATTGTGTGATCCGGCATTGCTGCAATCAAAGCGCGGGTGTATGGATGACGAGGATTTTCAAGTACTGAATTCCACGGACCCGTTTCAACAATTCGACCTAAATACATTACTGCGATTTGGTCTGAGATGTGTCGAATCATCGAAAGATCGTGGCTGATAAAAATGTAAGTCAGTCCGAGCCGCTCTCGAAGATCAATCAGCAGATTCATGACTTCGGCTCGAACAGAGACATCTAGCGCTGATACGGGTTCATCCAAGACTAATAAATCTGGTTGTGACGCAAGTGCTCGGGCAATGCTTACTCGCTGTCGCTGACCACCAGAGAGTTGGTGGGGATAGCGATGTGCGAGTTCTGGGCTGATTCCAACTTCAGTGAGCAATTCATCAATCCGAGAATTGATTGCGTTTTTCTCTACAAGTTGATGAACCTTGAGTACCTCGGCTATTGATTCTCCAACTTTTTGCCGCGGGTTTAAGGACGAGTAAGGATCTTGAAAAACTAACTGAATTTTTGAGTGCTTGCTTGAGAGCATATTCTTCGCTTTATCAAATATCGGTGCACCATTCCAGGTCACTGATCCGGTAGTCGGTTGCTCGAGACCGACAATCATGCGGGCTAGTGTTGATTTACCGCATCCACTCTCTCCAACTATGCCAAGAGTCTGCTTCTCTGGCAGGTTAATCGTGACTCCATTAAGAGCATTAACTTGGGCACCAGTGACTCTAATTTTGTAGCGTTTAGTCACATCCGCAATTGAAAGTGTCATTACTTATCTCCCATCAAGTGAAAGCATGCAGCTTGCGTATGTTGATTTAGTGACAGGGTCGGCAAAGTGGTTCGACATTTTTCATCTGCCCGCGAACAGCGCGGACTAAAAGCACAACTCTGACCGATGGTCCAAGGTTTCGGTGGGATTCCTGGGATCGAAATTAAGTGGGTGCGGTTCTTATCAGAAGCCTTTGGAAGAGAGGCGAGCAGACCGGCTGTGTAAGGGTGCTGCGGATTGATAAATACCTCTTTCACGCTCCCATCTTCAACGATTCTTCCGGCGTACATAACAATTACTCGGTCGACAAGATTTGCAACAACACCAAGATCGTGCGTAATCCAGAGCATCGACATATTTCGCTTGCGCCGTTCTTGCATTACAAGTGCCAGGATTTGCTGCTGGATTGTCACATCCAGTGCAGTTGTGGGTTCATCAGCAATCAGTAATTTCGGCGAAAGAAGTAGCGCCATTGCAATCATCACTCGTTGGCGCATTCCTCCAGAAAATTCATGGGGATAGCTTTCATATGCACGCTGAGGGTCGGGGATTCCAACTTCTGCAAATGATGCGAGTACTCGCTCTTTTCCATTAGCAGTTGAACCCTCGTGAGATTCGATTACCTCAATTAACTGTGCGCCAAGTTTCATCACTGGATTAAGCGCCGTCATTGGATCCTGATAAATCATTGCGATCTCATTGCCACGAATTGATCGTAAACTTTCTTCGTCGGTCTTAAGTAGGTCAGCGGCCTCATAGGCAATTGATCCAGAGGTCGCATGAACTCCGCGAGGTAATAGCCCAAGTAGCGAGAGGGCTGTCAGCGTTTTACCTGAACCGGATTCACCAACAACTCCAACAGCCTCGCCCGGGGCAATTTCAAAAGAAATTGAATTTACAAGTGTGCGATTGTCATCAGATGTACTGATTGTTAAATCAGAGACTTTAATCAGTGGATTGGACATTATGAGCTCCTTCGCGCAGGATCTAATGAGTCACGAAGTCCATCGCCCACCAAATTAAGTCCGATTACAGCAAATGTAATAAAGAGTGATGGAAAAGCTAAAGTCCACCAAGCAAAGGCGGCAAGTGATTGAGCTTCTGAAACCATGAGTCCCAATGATGCATCTGGTGGTTGTGTTCCAAGCCCTAGAAAGCTCAGACCTGATTCGGTGAGAATTGCCCAGGACATTGAGAGCGCTACCTGAATAACAATCGGTGGCAGAACATTTGGCAAGATGTGGCTAAAGAGAACCTTAGGTGTGGAAAAACCCAGGATTCTTACCGCTTTAACGTAATCCATCTCTTTCACAGTTAGAACTGGTCCTCTGGCTACTCGAATAAATATTGGGGTGTAGACAATTGCGATAGCAAGTGATGTATCGATCCACGAATTTCCAAGACTGTTAACAATTGCCAGAGCCAACAAGATTGCTGGAAAAGCAAAGATGACATCGCTAAATCGAACTACAAAGCCATCGATTACTTTTCCGAAATAGCCACCGATAATTCCTAAAAATACACCGACTAGAGAAGCGATCGAGACAGCAGTAATTGACACGATCATTGATCGGCGCATTCCATCCATACAACGTGACAAAATGTCTCGACCAAATTGATCTGTACCAAACCAATATTGTGACGACGGACCCTGTAAGGAGTTAATTGGATCTTGAATAAGCGGATCGTGCGGTGTTATCCCCAGCGCTGAAAGCAATGAAATGACGATAACGATGAGAACTAATATCCCACCAACTACTCCGCTCGTGCTCTTCAGATAATAGGAAAACCACGTCTTTTCTTTTATAGGGGTGCTCATTTAATTCTCGGATCTATACGTCGGTAAATCATGTCGGTGGCTAAATTGATCAATACAAACATAATGGCAAAGATCATGATGCTACTTTGCACGGTGGCGTACTCACGCTTATTAATTGCATCCAGGATTTGTCGTCCCATTCCTGGCATCGCAAAGATTTTTTCAACAATCACCGCACCACCAAGTAAATATCCGAATTGAATACCAGTCATCGTCACAATTGGAATCAGTGAGTTGCGAAGCACGTGCTTGAATTGAACCGCCTTATCGCGGACACCCTTGCCATAGGCGGTACGGATGAAATCTTTATCAACTGTCTCAAGCAATGCTGATCGAGTTGTTCGCATGACAGGGGCGGCGACGGCAATTCCTAGAACAAGTCCAGGAAAGATCATCTGCTGGAAATTCATCCATGGGTCTTCCCATGGGGCCATGTACTCGTAACCATTTGGGAAATATCCAAATTTATTGGCCATAATCGTCACCAAGGTTGTTGCTAAAACAAATCCAGGCACTGCAAGTGCTAATAAACCAAAGAACTGACCAGCAAAATCTCGGAAACTGCCAGGCTTGCTTGCGCTAAACATTCCAACACTTATTCCAATGATGACGCCGGAAATTGTTCCAACTAAAGCTAATTGAATTGTGACTGGAAGAGCGGATTTCGTAAGATCTAAAACTGGGATTCCACTCGAGTATGCAAACCCTAGATCACCAGAGAGAAATGATGTCATCCACGAAAAATATTGGCCAATCAGAGATTTATCTATTCCGTAATACGCCCTTAGAGCAGCAATCTGCTCAGGATTTAACGCTGACGTTTCAATACCTAACGATCCGGTGATTGAATCACCAGGGATCACTCGTAAGACAATAAAAACGAAGATTGAGATTCCAAAGAGCGTTGTGATAACACTTGCTAATCGGCTAACGAAGACTGACGAGAGCAGTCTATTTTTCACAGAAATTTTCTCCTTTATAAATGTAAATGCGGTGCGCAAGAGATACTCCCGCGCACCGCAGTCCTTACAATTTAGCCGAGTGAAGCTGAACGCAACGGTAGTAATGAACCTGTTGTAAGTGCTACATAGTTCTTCAGGTTCTTACTTGTTACGCGGTACTCGAATGGTGTTGCAATCCATACCCAAATTGCATTGTCTTCGAGTTCCTTGGAGATAGCTGTATAGGCTTCTTTACGGACAGTATTCTTTGAGCTTGACTTACCTTTAAGGAAGTTTGCATCAAGAGCTGTTGACGAATAAGTCGCAACCTTGTTCAAGTTTCCGGTTGAGGTGAAGTAGCGGGTGTACATCGTGTCAGGATCAATACGACCACCGTTGTTAGCAAGTGTTGCTACGAAATCGCCAGCGAGCCAACGTGGAACATATGTTGCCTGATCTGTAATGTCGAGCTCCATTGTGATGCCTGCCTTAGCAAGCTGCGCCTTAATGTTCTGCGCCATTGCTACTGATGTTGCCCAACCGGTGCTTGTGACAAGTACCTTGAAAGTTACATCTTTCTTACCTGATGCCTCAAGGTATGCCTTTGCCTTAGCAAGATCTGCCTTAGGGCAAGCACGAGCAGTTGTGCTGGAACGGAATGAAGGACTTGTGATTGGGCCAGTGACGGCTCCTTGTCCAAGCATTGCTGTATCGATTACTTCTTGACGATCGAGTGCACACTGAATAGCTAAGCGCACATTCTTATCGTTAAATGGAGCAACCTTGTTATTGAGCTGCAGTGCGTAGTAAGCAAGTGCAGGAGTCTTATATAGCTTGAGGTTACGTGTATTAACCTGCTTAGCAATAAGTGGATCCGTAATGATTCCGAAGTCAATTGTCTTTGCATTCATTGCAGAGAGAATTGATGCCTCTGTTGGGATCACGCGAATTGTGACATCAGTAATCTTTGGCTCACCCAAGAAGTATGTTGAGCTAGCTGTGAGCTTGACTGATTGTGTTGGTTCCCACGAAACATACTTGTATGGACCAGTTCCGTTCGGCTTATTTGTTCCGCCAACTTTTCCAGCCGCAATATCATCTGCTGAAAGCATCGCCATATTGACGCCATCAAGTGCTGCAAGGATAGGAATATTTGGCACTGACATAGTTAGGGTCAAGTTAAGTCCTGATGCTGAGATTGCAGTAATTGTTGCAATGTTTGCACGTGCCGCTGCGCCGGTCTTGGTATCTTGAATGCGCTCAAGGCTTGCCTTTGCATCTACTGCATCAAAGGCTGATCCGTCGTGGAACTTAACGCCTGAACGTATAGTGATACGAAGAGTCTTTCCATCTGCGCTGAATCGCCAAGCTGATGCAAGGCCTCTCTTGAGAGCGTTATTTGGTCCAACTTCAACAAGGCTTGAATAAACAAGTCCAAGTGCGCGAACAGTTGCAAAGTTAGTTGCTGTATGTGGATCTAATTTATCGATATCTAAAACGCTTCCAATTACGAGGGAGGTTTCAGCCGCCCTCGCAGGTTGCGCCGCTAGAGTTCCGAGGGCAAGTGATGCCGCCAAGACTCCAAATGCAATTTTCTTGCTCTTCATTGATTCTCCCTCCAAATCGAGGCCGCCTTGGCCCCGCATGAAAATAACTTTCATAAATAAAACGTTTACATGAAAATCATGCTCTAAATAAGGGCGCGGGTCAAGCCTTAAACGGTAACGATTACATCCCAATTATGTGAAGTTGCGGTGCTTTAGACCGAAGTTCTTTTCTAACTAATCGCGCAGAGCTTCCCGGATTCGATCTGATGAGTTGGCTAACCGATCTTTGGCACCTTCTGCATCAATATCGAGCAGAATCATCAAAATTGCAATCTTCACTTTGAAGCCTGACTCTTCTAACGCCTTCTCTGCCTGAATCCGAGGAGCTCCAGTAGCAGCTTCAATAATGCGGATCGCGCGCTCACGAAGTTTTCCATTTGTTACTTGCAGATCCACCATGAGATTTCCGAAAGTTTTTCCAAGGCGAACCATTGTGATTGTCGAAATCATATTCAGAACAAGTTTCTGGGCGGTGCCAGATTTTAATCGAGTAGAACCGGCAAGTACCTCTGGACCCGAATCAACTTCGATTGGAAAATCAACATGAGATGTAAGTTCAGAGTGCGGGTTGCTAGTCAGGCTAATTGTTGCTGCACCAATTGACTTTGCATAATCCATGGCACCGATTACATATGGTGTTCGACCGCTGGCAGCAATTCCCACCACTGCATCTTGGGCACGTAATCCAATCGATTTTAAATCAGCTACCCCGAGGTCGACGTTATCTTCTGCACCTTCGACTGCATGCTTGAGTGCACTTTCACCACCAGCAATTAGCGCAATTACTTGATCGTCAGTAATTGAAAATGTAGGTCCACATTCGGCAGCATCTAGAACTCCGAGTCGACCAGAAGTTCCGGCACCGATGTAGACCAGACGTCCACCTTGCATTAATCGATCTACTATCGCATCAATCGCCCGCTCAATATCCGGGAGTACTCGTGAGATTGCCTTTGGAACGTCAGCATCACTCTCATTCATGGCGGCAAGAAGTTCGCCCACACTCATGATGTCGAGTAAATGAAACTTTTCATCAACTTGTTCAGTTCTTAGTTTGCCGAGTTCTGCTTTGCTCTCTGCACTCATGTTTGTAATGCTACTTTGAATATAGAGAAAAATGTGGCAAAACTAATAAATTTTTAGACGGTTGGTGTCTCAGCAAGATCTTCAGGTGAGTCAGGCGTGGTCGCCTTCATCTCACCAGTAAAGGTAAAGCTGGCATCAGGTCCATCGCCGTCAACGTCTACGACAATGATGTCACCGGCTTTAACTTCACCAAAGAGAATGCGCTCTGACAACGCATCTTCAATTTCACGCTGAATCACGCGACGAAGTGGTCTGGCACCGAGAAGCGGATCGTAACCACGCGCAGCAAGTAGATCCCTAGCTGACTGCGTGAGTTCAATTCCCATATCTTTTACCTTGAGGCGCTCATCAAGACTTGCAATCATGAGATCGACAATAGAGATGATCTGCTCTTTTGTAAGTTGGTGGAAGACGATTACATCGTCGATACGGTTAAGGAATTCTGGTCGGAAGTGAGACTTAAGTTCATCACTGACCTTTGCCTTCATCCGTTCGTAGTTGGTGAGATCGTCATCGGAGTTTGCAAAGCCAAGGCCTTGCCCCTTTGAAATATCACGCGTTCCAAGGTTTGTGGTCATGATAATGATAGTGTTTTTAAAGTCGACAGTGCGACCTTGTGCATCAGTCAAGCGACCATCTTCTAGAACTTGAAGAAGTGAGTTGAAGATATCTGGGTGTGCTTTTTCAACTTCATCAAAGAGCACGACTGAGAATGGACGACGACGAACCTTTTCAGTGAGTTGCCCACCTTCGTCATAACCAACATATCCTGGAGGTGATCCGAAGAGACGTGAGGCTGTATGGCGCTCAGAATATTCCGACATATCGAGTTGAATCAAGGCACTTTCGTCACCAAATAAGAATGATGCGAGTGTGCGAGAGAGTTCAGTCTTTCCAACACCGGATGGACCGGCGAAGATAAATGAACCACCAGGACGCTTTGGATCTTTAAGTCCGGCACGTGTGCGTCGAATTGCCTGTGAGAGCGCCTTGATTGCTTGATCTTGACCAATAACGCGGCGATGTAGTTCATCTTCCATGCGTAGAAGACGTGCTGTCTCTTCTTCAGTTAATTTAAAGACAGGGATTCCGGTAGAGGCAGAGAGAACTTGTGCGATGAGTTCTTCATCAACTTCTGTCACCTTATCGAGATCTGTTGCCTTCCAATTCTTTTCGGCAGCTTGACGTTCTTCGATCAGAGTTTTTTCAGTATCACGAAGTGCTGCTGCACCTTCAAAATCTTGGCTATCAATCGCAGACTCTTTTGCCTTACGCGCATTTGCGATCTTTTCATCAAATTCGCGAAGTTCAATCGGTGCTGTCATGCGCTTGATACGAAGACGTGATCCTGCTTCGTCGATCAGGTCAATTGCTTTATCTGGCAAGAAGCGATCAGAGATATAGCGATCTGCCATATTTGCGGCAGCGACAAGTGCACCATCGGTAATTGATACGCGGTGGTGAGTTTCGTAACGATCGCGAAGTCCCTTAAGAATTTCAATGGTGTGAGCAACTGATGGCTCTTTTACTTGAATAGGTTGGAAGCGACGCTCAAGCGCGGCATCCTTTTCAACGTGCTTGCGATACTCATCAAGGGTTGTTGCACCAATTGTCTGGAGTTCACCACGAGCAAGCATTGGCTTCAAGATGCTTGCCGCATCAATCGCACCCTCTGCTGCGCCAGCGCCGACAAGTGTGTGAATTTCATCGATGAAAAGAATGATGTCACCACGAGTTTTAATCTCTTTTAGCACCTTCTTCAAACGCTCTTCGAAATCACCGCGGTATCGAGATCCAGCAACAAGTGCGCCGAGATCGAGTGAGTAGAGCTGCTTATCCTTCAAAGTTTCTGGAACATCGTTAGTTGCAATTGCTTGCGCAAGACCTTCTACAACGGCAGTCTTTCCAACGCCTGGCTCTCCGATAAGAACTGGGTTGTTCTTTGTGCGACGTGAAAGAACCTGCATCACACGTTCAATTTCTGTATCGCGACCAATAACTGGATCGAGCTTTCCTTCGCGCGCTGCTGCGGTGAGGTTGCGACCAAATTGATCTAAGACAAGTGAGGTTGATGGTGTTCCCTCTGCTGGTCCGCCCTGTGTAACAGCTTCTTTTCCTTGGTACCCGGAGAGAAGTTGAATGACTTGCTGGCGAACGCGATTGAGGTCGGCGCCAAGCTTTACTAATACCTGTGCTGCGACTCCTTCGCCTTCACGAATAAGTCCGAGCAAAATATGTTCAGTACCAATGTAATTGTGGCCAAGTTGTAGCGCTTCACGGAGTGAGAGTTCTAAAACTTTCTTTGCACGTGGAGTAAATGGAATATGGCCAGATGGTGCTTGCTGTCCCTGTCCAATAATTTCTTCTACCTGTGCGCGCACTGCTTCGAGTGAGATACCAAGGGCTTCGAGACCTTTAGCGGCGACGCCTTCACCTTCGTGAATGAGTCCGAGCAGGATGTGCTCTGTGCCAATGTAATTGTGATTGAGCATGCGTGCTTCTTCTTGAGCCAAGACAACTACGCGTCGGGCTCGGTCGGTAAAGCGCTCGAACATCGGGTGGACCTCTTTTCCTTTGAACTTTGGTGGATCTATTGGCTAGCCTATAACTCCACCTATAGATGGCGCGAGGCGAAGTTTCCTTGAAAGGTAAAACCCCAGATCTTGGGTAGTTATTCCCCCGATAGGCCTAAATATGCGCGGTTTGGAGGTGGGCTAGAGCACTTTAAGCATGCGGGTATTGCCCAAGGTATTTGGCTTTACCGATTCGAGATCGAGAAATTCCGCAACACCAGTGTCATAAGAACGTAAGAGTTCTACATAGACATCTGGATCAACTGGAGTGCCATGAATTTCTTCAAAACCATGGCGGCTAAAAAATTCTGTTTCAAATGTGAGACAGAAAATTCTTTCGATTCCAAGTGCTTTAGCACGTTCAATAATTGTCTCTAGAATTTTATGACCAACGCCTTGTCCCTTTGCATGATCAAGTACTGCAACGGTACGAACTTCGGCAAGATCTTCCCAGAGGACGTGAAGTGCGCCGCAACCAACTACAACTCCGCCATCATCGACTGCCACTGTAAATTCTTGGACATCTTCGTAGAGCATGACTGTCTCTTTATTAAGAAGTCGTCCACCAAGTGTGTATGTATCAATCAGTGCGCGAATACCGGAAATATCTTGCGTTCGAGCCGGTCGAATTACCAGCGACACTATTCAACCTCAGGTTTCACAAGTGGAAATAAAATTGTTTCGCGAATTCCGAGTCCGGTAAGCGCCATCAACAAACGATCAACGCCCATTCCCATTCCACCCATAGGCGGCATACCGAATTCCATTGCGCGCAAGAAATCTTCATCAAGTTGCATCGCTTCCAGATCACCCTTGGCACCGAGCGCTGATTGCTCAAGCAAACGTTCGCGTTGGATTACTGGGTCAATTAATTCAGAGTAGCCAGTGGCGAGTTCGAATCCATCCACGTAGAGATCCCACTTCTCAACTACGCCTGGAATGTCGCGATGTGCTCGGACAAGAGGTGAAGTATCAACTGGATATCCCATGACAAATGTTGGCTCAATTAATTTATCTTGCGCGACATGTTCAAAAATCTCTTCTGCCAGCTTGCCAGTGACCCACTTGGGATCAATTTTCATGCCGAGTTTTGTCGCCATTTTCTTAAGATCATCAATCGGAGTAAGTGCGTTCACGCTTTCGCCAACGCCTTCAGAGATAGCGTCGTAGAGTGAAATTTCTTTCCAAGTGCCACCCAAATCTGCTTGTCGACCATTCAAATGTGTCACCACATGTGAGCCAGATACCGCCATCGCCGCATCTTGAATCAGTGAACGAGTCAGATCCGCAATTGAACGCCAATCACCATATGCCTGGTAACTCTCAATCATCGCAAACTCTGGTGAGTGCGAAGAGTCTGCCCCTTCATTACGAAAGTTTCGATTAATTTCAAATACTCGTTCCAGTCCACCGACAACACATCGTTTTAAGAAAAGTTCTGGTGCAATACGTAAAAATAGATCGATGTCGTATGCGTTAGAGAAAGTTTTAAAGGGACGAGCTACCGCGCCGCCATGCATTACTTGCAGCATTGGAGTTTCAACTTCGATGAAATCTTGATTGGTAAATGTTTCGCGAAGTGATTTCATTACCTGTGGTCGAAGACGTGCAACAGTACGTGCTTCAGGTCGCACAATGAGATCGACATATCGCATACGTACGCGAGTCTCTTCTGACATTGGCTTGTGATCATTTGGTAATGGGCGTAGAGATTTTGATGCCATCTTCCATGTTGTGGCAAGGAGTGAAAGTTCGCCTCGCTTGGATGTAATGACTTCACCGCTCACGCTGACGATATCGCCGAGATCTACATCAGATTTCCATGCATCGAGTTGCTCTTGCCCGACCTTATCTAGTGAGAGCATCGCTTGTAATTCGGTACCGTCGCCTTCACGTAACGTCGCAAAACATAACTTGCCAGTGTCGCGCTTAAAAATAATTCGCCCTGTCAGTGACGCCAAATCACCTGTTGCAACATCGACCTCTAAATCTTTATATTTTTTGCGAACTTCTTTCAGCGAGTGAGTGCGATTAACTGCAACCGGGTATGGCTCAACTCCGCGCTCAATCAGGCTGGCCCGCTTTTCCCGACGAATCCGAAGTTGCTCTGGGAGATCGTCTTCGGCAGGAGTTATTGGTTGCGAGGTCATAGTGACGGGAGTCTACCTTTTAGAGATTTTTCTCGTGAATGAGGCGCAACCCAATCAGCGTTAGATCTGGCTCGTGCTCATCGATACTCGTGCTGACATCAATTACAAGAGGGGCGAGTCCGCCGGTTGCAATCACAATAGGCGCTTGCTCATAACTTTGCGCCAATTCCTCAGTAATTTTTGCGACAAGTCCATCTACTTGACCAGCAAATCCGAAGATTGTGCCGGATTGCAGCGCCTCCACCGTATTTTTGCCGATCGCATTTTTAGGGCGAATCAATTCCACTTTGCGAAGCTGGGCTGCACGGGCAGAGAGCGCATCAACCGAGATTTCAATTCCTGGGGCAAGTGCGCCACCTAAGAATTCACCCTTCGGTGAGACAACATCGAGATTTGTCGATGTTCCAAAATCTACAACAATCGCAGGGCCACCGTAGAGAGTATGGGCAGCAAGAGTATTAACGATGCGATCTGCACCAATTTCTTTTGGATTATCTACAAGAAGTGGGACACCTGTCTTAGTGCCGGGTTCCACAATTGTTGTCCGTACATCAGCAAAATATGCCGCGATCATTGTGCGCAACTCACGTAGTGATGCCGGAACTGTGGAACAGATTGAAAGTCCAGTAATTGTGTATCCGTGTACAAGTGCATTGATCTGCAATGACATCTCATCTGAGGTTGATCGCGGATCTGTTTTAACCCGCCATGATTTAACCAACTCTTCGCCGTCAAAGAGACCAAGTACGGTATTTGTGTTTCCTACATCGATTGTTAACAGCATCTCTACTCCACCTTCAGATCTAGGCCAATATCTAAAACGGGTGCTGAATGCGTTAAAGCGCCGATCGCTAAGTAGTCGACGCCGCTCTCTGCATATTCACGAGCATGTGCAAGTGAAATTCCACCTGATGCTTCTAATTTAAATCGCTCATCTACAAATGCAACTGCCTCGGCGCACTGTAATGGAGTCATATTGTCGAGCAGAACAAGATCTGGATTCTCTGCCGATACTTCACGTAATTGATCCAAGGTATCAACTTCAATTTCGATTGCGGCAGTTGGAAATGCTGTTCGCACCTTTGCAAAGGCGGCGATAACTCCCCCAGCTGCTGCGATGTGATTATCTTTAATTAAAGCGGCATCACTTAACGACATGCGATGGTTGGTGCCACCGCCCGATACAACAGCTGCTTTTTCTAGTACCCGCATGCCCGGAGTTGTTTTACGAGTGTCCCTAATCTTGCATTTAGTACCTTCGATGGCACGTACCCAGAGATTTGTTAGTGATGCAATTCCGCTCAAGTGCCCTAAAAAGTTAAGCGCGGTGCGCTCTGCCAATAAAATTGCGCGAGTATCACCGCGTACCACAATGATTGATGCACCAGGGGAAACATGATCACCATCTTTTTTCATCACTGTAATATCGGAGAGACCGCACTCGGTTAAAGTCGCAACTGCCATCTCGACTCCTGCCAGAACTCCTTCTTGGCGGGCAACAAATTCAGCGACAACTTTTTCATCGCCATCAACTGTTGCTACCGATGTGATGTCTTGCCCACCCGCTAAATCTTCTGCCAACGCCCTGCGTACAAGTTCGATATCAACCATTACTTAACCTCCCGATATTCGGTATGCCAGGTGCCATCTTGATCAAGTGTTTGCAGAATGCGTTTTCGCCACTGATCACTTGTCTCTGGGAAATCTGCACGCCAATGCGACCCTCGAGTTTCCTGGCGAATCAGCGCCGCTTTCAGAATCGCTTGTGCAAGTTGGAAAAGATTTGTCGTCTCCCATGCTTCAACACATGGCTTGTCGCTGGCGTGATCACCAATGCGAGTGAGATCAGAGTTGGTGCGTACTAGCGAATCAGATGATCGAAGTACTCCGGCGCCGCGACTCATACTTAATTGCAGTGAATGGCGGTATGCAGGATCAAGCAGAATCTCCTGCGAAGTATCAGAGATTGGTTCGCTAATTTCACCGAGAGTGGCAGCAATATCAGTTGCGATGCGAGTACTAAAGACAAGTCCTTCTAGAAGTGAATTTGATGCCAAACGATTTGCACCATGCACGCCCGAACACGCGGTCTCACCGCAGGCATAGAGCCCTTTCACGGTAGTACGGCCGTTGAGATCGACACGTACTCCACCTGATGCGTAGTGCGAAGCTGGCGCAACTGGAATCAAATCGTTGAGTGGATTTATTCCATGCGCTTGGCAAGAAGCAAAAATTGTCGGGAATCGTTTTTCAAAACCTTCCAGATGACGGACATCGAGCCACATATGCGATTGGCCAGTTGCCACCATCTGGTTCATGATTGCAATCGCGACAACATCTCGTGGTGCCAACTCGGCCAACGGATGTACATCTTGCATAAATCGCTTGCCATCACCATCAACTAAGTAAGCACCTTCCCCGCGTACCGCTTCACTAATGAGCGGTTGCTGTCCCTCTGAATTTTCACCCAACCATAAAACGGTGGGATGAAACTGAATAAATTCCACATCTGCAACGGCTGCACCAGCTCGCAGCGCCAAAGCAACGCCATCACCGGTAGAGACAGATGGATTTGTAGTCTGTGCAAAAACTTGTCCCAAGCCACCTGTTGCCAACACAACTGCACGTGCGAGTGCCTGTCCGACACCATCACGGCTACCTGCACCAATGACGTGCAAGGTCACACCACACACAGCGCCGTCACTATCTTTAAGTGCATCAAGTACTAGTGCATGTTCAATTAATTCAATCTGTGGATCGCTATTTACCGCAGCAATAAGTGCACGTTCAACTTCAGCACCGGTTGCATCTCCACCAGCATGGATGATTCGATTTTGTAGGTGGCCACCTTCACGTGTCATCGACATCGCACCGCTTGCTTCGGTATCAAATTTCGCACCACGAGCAATGAGCGTATGCACCGCTGATGGTCCCTCTGTCACAAGTACCCGCACCGCTTCGCTATCGCATAACCCTGCACCGGCGACGAGTGTGTCTTTCTCATGGGCTGCTGGTGAATCTTCTTCACCAAGGGCTGCTGCAATGCCACCTTGTGCCCACTTAGTCGAACCTTCATCGACTTTAGCTTTTGTAACTAGTAAAACTGAGAGCCCAAATGTTCGCACTTGTAGCGCGGTAGTAAGTCCGGCGATTCCAGATCCAACAATGATTACATCGGCTTTCGCACTCCAGCCAGGTTTCGGCGCAAGTAATCTCACGACAGACCCCCGACACTCAAATTACGCATGGGCATATTGTCGATCAAACGGATGCCATTAATCCAACCAGAAATTATCGCTCGAGCGTGAGCAGTCTCACTATTTACTAAAGAAAAGTCCTTTTCATCGATTATCTCTGCGTAATCGAGGGTAAAGCGCGGCTCGTTGGCCAGCGTTGAAATCATTAGATTTCTCGCTACTTCAAGTTCAACAGCGCTCTCTGCTACAACTAGCGCTTTATAAATTATCAAGGCGGCAATTCGATCTTCTTGGCTTAGCCGTACATTACGTGATGACATTGCCAATCCATCAGATTCACGGATCGTAGGAGCAGCAACGATTGCGACATCGCCTGCGATTGTGCGGATGAGCGATAACTGTTGGAAATCCTTTTCGCCAAATATTGCAGATTTTGGTTTTGCCAATTGAAAGAGTCGATCAACGACAGTGAGTACGCCATCAAAGTGTCCTGGTCGAGCTTTACCTTCATAAAGTTCACCGAGTGCACCAGCGGTCTTCGTCGCAAAACCTGTCGGAAATAACTCGTCGTACTGCGGAAACCAAAGCTCAGTAACGCCAGCCGCTTGTGCCAATTCAATATCGCGCTCTGGCTTCTTAGGATAATTTTCTAAGTCAGATGTATTTTCAAATTGCAGTGGGTTAATAAAAATAGAAGCAAGTACATTCTCATTTTCTTGCGCGGCTCTTAAGAAAAGTGATTGGTGTCCGGCATGAAGTGCTCCCATAGTTGGCACAAATGCGCAGCCGTGTAAAAGAAGTGATGCATCGATAACTATCTTCATGGCTCCAGTCCTTTCAGGTACCGGGCTCGACAATTAGTTAAAGTTTAGAGCGTTACTGCAAAGTATCCAAAAGCGAAGCTAAAAGTTGATCAATCCGTCCATGGGTAAGCAAGATGGCATCTGGCTCAATCTCATGCCACGGTTCAATCACAAATCTACGTTCAAAGGCGCGTGGATGGGGTAGTAAAAGTTCTTCGGCACTGCTCAATAGCGTGCCATATTGAATAAGGTCCAAATCAATTGTTCGTGGCCCCCAGTGTTCGATCCGCTCTCGACCAAGTGATTTCTCAATTCCGTGGAGCAGTGAGAGAAGTTGGGCAGCCGGTAACTCGCTCTCAATAATGCAGACTGCATTGATGTAATCAGGCTGATCGGGGCCGCCTACAGGTTGAGTGTGATACATCGATGAAACTGCACGAACATCGGTTGCTTCGCGCAGCAGGGCTAGCGCTAAATCAATGTTTTCTTGCGGGTCACCCAGATTGGCACCAATTGCAACTACAGCTTTCATCGCGTAACCGTGACCGCAATATCAGAAAATTCTAGATCTACCGGCGCATGTGGTTTATGTACCGTCACAGTTACTGATGAAATAGTTTTAAATTCATTGCGCACTTGTGTTGCAATCTTTCCGGCAAGTCGTTCAATTAGTTTTACGGGAGGTCCAACAATATTGTCATGCACAATTTGCGCAAGCAATGCGTAATTGATTGTTTCATCCAAAGAATCAGAAAGTGATGGCGCTGCCAGATCTAGGGTGACGGTTAAATCAACGATAAATTCTTGTCCATCAACGCTCTCATGTGGCAGCACTCCATGAAATCCGAGCGCTTTAATTCCAGTCAGTGTGATCTGATCAGCCATGTGTGAGTACCTTCTTATTCGCAGCGATAGAGTGAACTCTAACTGCCCAGATACCTCGACCTACCAGTCCACGCGTAACCTCAACTGTTGCTGCTTCGCGTTGATCGGGTTCACCACCCAAAAACTTCTTTCTTGAAGCACCAACCAAAATTGGGTAGCCAAGGACTGCTAACTCCTCAACTCGGTTGAGTAACTCCCAGTTGTGCTCTGGTAGTTTTGCAAAACCGATACCGGGATCAATAATTATTTTATCTCGTGCGATTCCAGCAGCCAGAGCGTGATCGATTTGAATTTTTAGCTCTTCAATTACTTCGGTGACAACATCTTGATAGATCGCCTTTGAATTCATATCAATTGAGTGTCCGCGCCAGTGCATCAATATGTATGGCACTCCTAATTGTGCGACCACTTCGTGCATTAACGGATCTGCAAGGCCACCACTGACATCATTAACATACGATGCGCCGGCTTCGATGGCCAGCTGGGCAACTTTTGATCGCATCGTATCGATTGAGATAACCGCCCCTGCAGCAGCAAGAGAAGTAATGACTGGAATTACTCGAGCGATCTCTTCTTCTTCGCTCACTCTAATTGCACCAGGACGAGTTGATTCCCCGCCAATATCAATAATGTCAGCGCCTTCGCTCACCATCACAAGTCCTTGTGCCAGTGCCGTTTCGTGATCTGCGAAGAGACCGCCATCTGAAAAGGAATCTGGTGTGACGTTAAGAATTCCCATCACCAACATAGTTGGCTCTTACTAGCGATTCGTAATCAGGCTAATTGCTTCAGCCCGGGTTATTGCATCACGTAGTGCACCGCGGACAGCACTTGTTGTAGTGCGCGCTTGCGATTTCTTAACCCCGCGCATCGACATACATAAATGTTCGCAATCGATGATCACAATTACACCAAGCGGATTGAGAATCTTCACCATTGCATCTGCAATTTGAGTTGTCAGACGCTCTTGTACCTGTGGACGTTTTGCATAGAGATCAACCAGTCGTGCAATCTTTGAGAGCCCTGTGATTTTTCCGCGAGGAATATAACCAACATGTGCAACGCCATGAAAAGGAGTCAAGTGATGTTCGCACTGTGAAAAAACTTCAATATCTCTAATAATTACCAACTCTTCGTGTCCGATATCAAAGGTGGTTGTTAAAACATCTTCCGGTGATTGCCAGAGCCCAGCGAAGTTCTCTTTATATGCACGGGCCACTCGAGCTGGCGTATCTTTCAAACCTTCACGATCTGGATCTTCACCAAGAGCGCTCAGTAATTCGCGAATCGCAGCCTCGGCTCGCACCTGATCATATGGACTCTCTGCCCGACCATCATCTGGACCTGAGGAAATTGGCGAAATGTCACTCACGTTAATCGGCCTTCTTCTTTGGTGTCCGCTTTACCGCGGCGCGCTTAGGAGCAGCGTTCTCTTCCACGACAACTTTCTTCTCCATAATTGCCACTGGCGGTTGTGCACTTGGAATGCGATGAATTGAACCAGTCCACGCGGGACGTTTTGGCCACATTGTTACCTTGGTGAAAATTATCTCGATCTCTTCTTTGTTGAGAGTCTCGCGCTCAAGAAGTTCAACCACCATCTCATCCAGAATGACGCGGTTTTCTACCAAAATATCATAAGCCTCTTGATGCGCCGTCTCAATAAATGTTCGAACTTCAGAATCTACGATCGCTGCAATGCTTTCGGAATAGTCACGTTGGTGGCCATAATCGCGCCCCATAAACGGTGCCGAACTATCACTTCCGAGTTTGATGGCGCCGATCGCCTCAGTCATTCCATATTGGGTAACCATTGCTCGGGCCAGGGCGGTCGCCTTCTCAATATCATTTGAAGCACCCGTTGATGGATCATGGAAAATTAACTCTTCTGCCGCACGTCCACCAAGTGAGTACGCCAACTGATCAAGTAATTGATTTCGAGTTGTTGAATATCTATCTTCTTCTGGCAAGACCATCGTGTAACCGAGTGCACGGCCGCGCGGCATAATCGTAATCTTGTGAACCGGATCAGTATGTGGAAGCGCGCGTGCGACAAGTGCATGACCTGCTTCGTGATAAGCGGTGACACGGCGTTCTTCTTCCGACATCAGACGTGACTTGCGTTGTGGCCCAGCCATCACGCGATCAATTGCTTCGTCAAGTTGTGGATCGTTAATTACTTTCTTGCCCTCGCGTGCGGCAAGAAGTGCTGCTTCATTTAATACATTTGCAAGATCAGCACCGGTAAATCCAGGGGTACGACGCGCAAAACCTTTGAGATCAACATCGCTCGAGATCGGTTTGTTCTTCGCGTGTACTTTCAAAATTTCTTCCCGACCCTTGAGATCTGGTCGATCAACTGGAATCTGGCGATCAAAACGTCCCGGACGCAATAGCGCCGGATCTAAAACATCTGGACGGTTTGTCGCTGCAATTAAAATTACTTGGCTATCGCCTTCAAATCCATCCATCTCAACCAGAAGTTGATTTAGTGTTTGTTCGCGCTCGTCATGACCGCCGCCCATACCAGCACCACGTTGGCGACCGACTGCATCAATTTCGTCGATAAAGACAATTGCTGGTGCATGCGCCTTGGCTTGGGTAAATAGATCGCGCACACGAGATGCACCAACACCAACGAACATCTCAACAAAGTCTGAGCCAGAGATGGAGTAGAAAGGAACTTTCGCTTCACCTGCAACTGCTCTAGCTAAAAGTGTTTTACCGGTTCCTGGCGGGCCATAAAGCAGCACACCCTTTGGAATCTTTGCACCAAGCAATGCGTACTTCGCTGGGTTAGCAAGGAAATCTTTTATCTCTTCGAGTTCGGCAATTGCCTCATCCGCACCCGCAACATCGACAAAGGTGTTCTGCGGTACATCATTATTTTGCAATTTAGCCCGTGATTTACCGAATGAAAAGACCTTATTTCCACCTTGGGCTTGGCTCATCAAGAAGAAGAAGAGCAGTCCGATTAATAAGAATGGGAAGAAGGAGAATAGGAAACTAACAAGAAGAGACTGGCGTTTAACGTCAACGCTCCAACCCTTTGGTGGTGGATTGCCAGTGAGTGCATCAACAATTGTTGGCTCTTGTCGAACTACATACGAAGCCTCAACTTTATTTGAACCGTTGATGAGTGTGCCTGGCTTAAGGATTAGACGAATCTTCTGTGAAATATCAACCAAGACTGCCGACTCAACTTCTGATTTTGAAATTACAGCTAACGCCTCTGAAGTTTTAATTGGTTCATAACGATTACCAGCAGCCGAAATTTGACCAAAGATAGAGACCGCTGCAATTGCCACAATGATCCAGAAGAGTGGTCCACGCAGCAAGCGGCGAAAACGACTAGTTGGTACGGCAGGTTGCGTTGGAGTTGACGCTTTCTTTGGCGTCTTCTTCTCACTCTTTTTAAACTTCTTCAATGGGTTGCTAGTGCTCATCAAATCAATACTCGATTCTTATTCGTACATGTGCTTTGCCAGCACACCAATAAAGGAGAGATTTCGATACTTCTCATCAAAATCAAGACCGTATCCCACGACGAAATCCTTAGGAATATCAAAGCCCACATATTTCACATCAACTTCAACCTTTGCCGCCTCTGGCTTACGCAAGATAGTCAGAATCTCAACTGAGCCAGCGCTACGAGAAAGTAGATTTGAACGCAACCAAGAAAGAGTAAGTCCTGAATCCACAATGTCTTCCACGATTAAAATATTGCGGCCGGTAACATCGCGATCTAAATCTTTCAAAATGCGAACGACACCGCTGGACTTTGTGCCGGAGCCGTATGAAGAAACCGCCATCCAATCCATTTCAACGTGGCGTTGCATCGCACGCGTGAGATCGGCCATCGCCATCACTGCACCTTTTAAAACTCCGACGAGAAGTAAATCTTTTCCTTCGTAATCTTTATCGACCTGCGCTGCTAACTCTGCAACTCTCTTCGCCAACTCGTCCTGTGTTGCAATAACGCGTTCAACATCTGTTCCGACTGCTTCTAGATCCACGTGGTGGGTCTCCTTCGTGAGTTGGCCAACCGGGGTTAGCTGCGGGCGTAGAGCGAAAGTCTGCCTGAAATTCGAGCAACCTTCACACCGCCTGGAAGGCTGACCTCGCCTTGGCCATGCCAAGCGGTCACCAACGCCTCGATTGCGCTCACGTGATCGGCCGAAATCGTCCCTGAAGGGGCGCCTTGAGCGTAAATCGCACGGCGAAGAATGCGCGTGCGCACGGCGCGAGCCAATCCAGCCAGCCACTCGATATCCATATCGGCCAAATCATGGCCATCCATTGCCGCTGCTGCGATGGCATCCAGGGCATCGGCATCATCGCGCAAAAGGGATGCGGTGCGAGCAAGTGCCTGACTAATTCCAGGGCCAATCTCTTGCTCCATCATTGGCAGAACTTGGGTGCGCACTCGGACACGTGAAAATTCTGGATTGAGATTATGTGGATCACTCCACGCAGCTAACGAAAGATCACTACACACTTGTTCGGTCTGCTCACGAGTCACGGCAAGTAACGGTCTAATAATTTTCCCGTTGATTGCAGCCATTCCGGAAAGTGAACGTGCGCCAGAACCACGAGCGAGTCCAAGTAATACTGTTTCGGCTTGATCATCACGAGTGTGTCCAAGATAAATTTGAGCTGCACCTAATTCATCGGCGATCTCATGTAAGGCCTGATAACGCGCATCGCGTGCCCCAGATTCCAAGCCAGCACTTGGATCAACTTCAACTTTTCGAGTGATAATTTTTTCATATCCAAGCGAAGTTAACTGGGCTGAAACTTTTGTCGCTTGCGCAGCAGAGTTTGCTTGAAGTTGGTGATCAATGGTGACACCAACACATGTGATGAGTAGGTCGCGCGATTCGGCGATCAGCGCTGCCGCAAGTGCCAGCGAATCTGCACCACCTGAGACTGCAACGAGTACAACATCTCCAGCGCTCTGGGTGGCAAGGTAAGGCCGCAGCGCCGAGCGAAGTTCAACGAGTGCTCGAGTCATATTCTTATATTACTCGCAGCCGTAAAAGAGTAGAAGCCCTAATTGTTACTAGTTTGCAACATCTCTACGCGAGAAGAGCACCGAAGCAATAACTGCCCCAACCGCAATATAGATTGCAGCGAAGGTCAATCCATGTGAGTAGGAAACCTCTGGGGTACCACCTCGTGAAATGACCTGTAATTGATTTCCAGGTAACCAGTCAAGCGTTGAACTCCGGACAGCGCCAAGTAGATTTTCAATAATTAATATCCAGAGCACACCAATAGAGATTGAACTAATCGGTGACCGAAGGAGTAGCCCCATAATCATTCCGAGAATTCCAAAGCCGATTACTGAGATCGAAACATTTACTGTGGTCTCGATGATCTGGCTCCAACCATCGCTGGTGAACCAGAGCTCTCGCACAACTGTGGCGCCAGGGGCTAAAAAGTAAGAGATAGCAATAGAAACGACCCCTGAAATTAAGACCATCGCAAGAGCGAAGAGTTTCATTGCGATCAACTTGCCGGCGAGTAAACGAAGGCGACCGGGTTGACGCACTAAAAGATTTCGGAGTGTTCCATATGTATATTCCTGAGCAGTCTGAGCGGCAAAGACGCAGTAAGCAATAATTCCTAAGAGTCCACCGACATTTGAGAATCCGATTACCGAGCCAGTAAATGAGGAGAGCATTTCACGTGAGATTGGATTTGATGGATCTGAATTTCCATTTGGAGAATCAATCATCAAAAAGAGAAGTGATGTGAAGAGGCTGGCAAAAAATAGCGCCGCTCCGATTGTTCCTAAAAATAAGGTTGGGCGTCGCAATTTGCGCCATTCAGCGCGGATGACACGGATCATTACTTATCTCCTGTCATTTCAAAGAATGTCTCTTCTAGATTTGGAAGTTGCGGCGAAAGTTGTGTCAGCAGTATTCCTGCCGCAAAAGCTTTCTTATTAAGAACGCCCGCCCAGTCGGCTGGTCCTTCGATGTGAGCAATACCCGATCTAATCTCTGCTTTATGTCCATCAGCAATTGCAATTGCAATTACTTTTTCCAGATCCACAGCATTCTCGGTTCGTACCAACATAAATGGCTGCTGCTCTTCAAATAGCTTCTGAATTGGCCCAGCAAAAACGACTTCACCTTTTCGCAACATCACAATGTAATCGCTAATGATTTCAAGTTCAGAGAGCAAGTGCGAAGAGACGAAAACAGTGGTGCCGCTATCGGCTAGTCCACGCAACAGGTCACGAACTTCTTGGATACCTTCAGGATCAAGACCGTTAGTTGGTTCATCGAGAATTAAAATCTTTGGCTCTGGCAGCAGCGCAGCGGCAATTCCAAGGCGCTGCTTCATTCCAAGTGAATATGTTTTGAATTTTGATTGGGCACGATCTGCAAGTCCCACTATCGCAAGCACATCAGCTACGCGATCGTGGCTAAACCCACCAAGGGTTGCCAGAACGTGAAGGTTCTCGGCCCCTGAGAGCGCCGGATAGAAAGCTGGCCCTTCAATCATTGCACCAACATGCTTGAGGTATTCCTGTGGCTCATTAATTGAGTGGCCCAGGATCTGACCGCTGCCACCAGTTGGTGAGATCAATCCAAGTAGCATCCTGATTGTGGTGGTTTTTCCGGCACCATTTGGGCCAACGAATCCACAAATACTGCCAAGCGGAACTTCAAAGTTGGCGTGGGAGACGGCAAAGCGAGAATCGTATTTCTTGCTGAGGTCTTGGACTGAAATCGCTACTTGTTGAGACTGCATGTAGTGAATATACCTGACGAAGATTAAGATTAATTCATGAGTAAAGAGAGTTGGGGCGATCAGCCACGCGATCCGCGACCAGAGCCTCAATGGGATCTCAATCCGCAGACTGATGCAGTGCGCGCTGGACTCTCACGTTCGGGATTCGGTGAAACATCTGAAGCTTTATATCTCACAAGTGGATTTACATACGGTTCTGCCGAGGAAGCAGTCGATTCATTTACCGATGAAGTAGATCATTTTCTCTACAGCCGATTCCATAATCCCACCGTTGCTATGTTTGAAAAACGACTTGCTGCAATTGAAGGTGCCGAGTTCTGTGTATCAACGGCATCTGGAATGTCTGCCATGTTTGCTTCAATCGCCTGTCTTGTTAAATCAGGTGATCACGTTGTCGCATCGGCTGCAATGTTTAGTTCTTGCCATGTTGTGATCACAGAGTTCTTGCCCAAGTGGGGCGTGACTTTTGAGTTGGTAAAAGGTAACGATCCTGCCCTTTGGGCTAAGGCGCTCAATAAACCAACAAAGGTTGTATTCCTAGAGACACCGAGCAATCCACTATTAGAAATTGTTGATATCTCAATGATCAGTGAACTTGCCCATAAAGTTGGCGCGACTGTAATTGTTGATAACGTCATGGCATCGCCTATTTTGCAGAAGCCACTGACTCTTGGAGCCGATGTAATTATGTACTCGGCTACAAAACATATGGATGGACAAGGCCGAGTATTAGCTGGTGCGATTCTTGGTTCTTTCTCATATATTCACGAACACTTGCTGCCATTTGTGCGCCACACTGGCCCAACCCTGAGTTCGTTTAACGCATGGGTGTTGGTTAAATCTCTAGAAACTATGGAGATGCGTGTGCACCGCATGAGCGAGAACGCACAGGCAATTGCTGAGTATCTAGAGACTTGTCCAGAAATTAAAAGTGTCCGCTATCCAGGGCTGCCATCACATCCTGAATATGCACTTGCCCAAAAGCAGATGAGCGCTGGTGGGTCAACCATCGGAATTGAATTTGCTGGATCAATTAAAGATGCCTTTAAAGTAATGAATGCGCTGCGAGTTATTGATATCTCAAATAATCTCGGCGATAGTAAATCGTTAATCACACACCCTGCATCTACAACTCATCGCCGCCTGAGCCCAGAAGCACAAGCAGAGATGGGTATTACTCCATCGGTTGTACGTCTGTCGGTCGGACTAGAACACGTGGATGACTTGCTTAAAGATTTAGATCAAGCCTTTAATAGCTGAGCAATAACAAGTAATCCTGAGAAAAGTGTCAGGTAAGTAATTGACCAGTGAAAAATATTGCCAGCAATCTTGTTGTAGTTATCGGCATTCTCTTTCAGGGTAATGAGCTGAAAGGCAAAAATTAAGCCAAGTGCAATCGTGACCACCAATACCCACCACTGTAGATCTGCGAGTTGAATAAGTGCTACCGAACTTAGCACCATTGAAATGGTGTGAAACCACATATTACGTAATACGACAGTGCGGGAGGCGACTACTGGCAACATTGGGATCGCTGCTGCTTCGTAATCATCTTTATATTTAATTGCAAGTGCCCAGAAATGCGGTGGAGTCCAGAAGAAAATTACCAAGAAGAATGCAACCGCTGTCCAAGATAAAGAATTAGTAACTGCAGCCCATCCGATAAGTACCGGCATGCAACCTGCAATACCGCCCCAGACAATATTCTGGGATGTATGGCGCTTAAGCGCCATGGTGTAGACAAGTACATAAAATGCAATTGCAAATGCGGTAAGAATAGTTGCAAGTGTTTGCGTAAATATCTGAAATATTACTAGCGAAATTAATCCAATTATTAAGGCAAAGATAAATGCGTGACGCTGACTAATATCCCCTGTAACAAGTGGACGCTTTGCAGTTCGTTTCATTAATTTATCGAGATCACTTTCGATCACCATATTGAAGGCGTTGGCACTGCCCGCCGCTAACGTTCCACCAATAAGAGTGGCTGCGATTAGCCCAAGAGATGGAACTCCTTGTTGCGCCAAAATCATCGCTGGAATCGTCGAAATCAAGAGTAATTCGACAACCCGCAACTTCATCAAAGAGATATAGGCTCGAAATAACTTCACTTGCCAAGGATACTAAGCAATCCCAATGACGCTTCTCAGTAATTTTTCAGTATCGACCCTTATTGTGCCTAAATAGAAAATGGGTAAATGATGAATGAGTCACATAAGCCAGAGTGGATTGCAATTACTGAGAGCGATGCTCTTACTGCGCCAACTCGATCACGACGCCGACTACCAGTAATGGCTGTGCTGGCATTCCTCTCACTTGTAGGTGCTGGTTTTCTGTTTGCTCAAAGTGCGACAGAAATCCCAGCGCAGGCATCGGTAGTTATCGATTCTGCTCAATCAACCTCAGATTCAACTATTGCAACACCTTCGGTTTCGCCGACTCAGGTCACTGGTAGCCAAGAATTAGCCGTTCCAGTCATTGCACCCGTTGTTGGACAGAAATATCGTGGCGATGATGATGACGATCATGAAGATCGCGGTAGAGATGGCGACGACGACTAAGATAACGGTGTGAAGAAAACTTTACCGCTTTCACAGTAACAGTCCTTGTTCTTGCCTCAGTAAATGCCTATGCTCAAGAGTCAATGACCATAGCGGTACCAACTACTGCAATGGTTTCTGATACTGCAAGCACAAAGATGAAAATTATTTCGACCATCAACGGTGATATCACTCCAAAGTCGGTTCTATCATCTTCAACTGGTCTGGTGAGCGCTCACAATATGATGTACCGCCACTCAGTCACAATTTATGACAGTGCAAAAAACGCACTTGTTGCCACCGTCAAAGATTCCGTGAAATTGAGTGATTTTGGATTTAAAAAATATTCAGGAACTTATCGAGGAGCCCCAGTCGAAGGTGCATTTAGTCCAGATGGTAAATATCTCTACTTCTCAAATTATGTGATGTACGGAAAAGGATTTAATAAAGAGGGCACCGATACGTGTAGCCCAGCCAATGGGTATGACTCAAGTTTTCTCTCACGGGTAAATCTAAAAAATTATCAGATTGATGTAGTTTATCCAGTTGGATCAGTTCCAAAAGTTGTAAAAGTGACTCCAGATAATAGATACATCTTGGTAAGTAATTGGTGTTCGTACACTGTTTCAGTAATCTCAATTGAAACTCAAAAGACCGTGAAGACTATAAAAATTGGTCGCTATCCCCGCGGAATCGCCATCACGAATGATAGTAAATATGCATATGTTGCTGAGATGGGTGGCAGCGGTATCCATCGCATCGATCTCACTGATTTCACAAAGATATTTATTCCGGTGGGCTCTAATCCACGTGCGGTTGTGCTCTCACCTGATAACAACACTCTCTACGACACTCTCAATAGTTCAGGCAGAGTTGCAGCCTGGGATTTACTCAAGGGCAAATTAATCAAAACTGTGACAACCGGTAAAGCTGCACGGAGCCTTGATATCTCAAGTGATGGCAGCGCACTCTTCGTTGTTAATTACGGCAGTGGCACACTCTCAAAGGTGCGCGCATCTGATCTGAAGTTAATTCAAACCATCAAAGTCTGCAATGAACCGATCGGTGTTACTTTCGATACCCCATCACAAAATACTTGGGTCGCTTGTTATGGTGGATCTATTAAGGTGTTGTCGAACTAACCGTTGTATTAATAGGTGTAGTTGTCTCCACAACTTGCGTTATAACTATTACAGGTAAAAGCGGTAGTGCAATTTTACCTAAGTAGCGATCGAGCGTATCCCGGGCAAGTTTGGCCGCTGAATAAGAACGTGACAGGCGATCGGCTAGTACAACAAAGATGTACTCGCGATCTACCGATTCAACATAGCCGGCCAGAGTGACGGTTCCATTTAGCGTGCCCGTCTTTGCATGAACCAACCCAATTGCTTGCGGGGCTGTCTTAATGAATCTTTCATTAAGTGTTCCATTGATTCCGCCATCAGGAAGACTCTCCACCACCTTGGCATAGGCAGGATCAGTATGAATTTTAAGGAGCAGCTTTCCGAGAATCGCTGCGCTTAAACGATTATCGTGCGATAACCCGCTTCCATCTTTAACAATTATTTTTGAGCCATCAATATCCATATCGCGTAATACCGATTTATAGAGTGCAGCGATTCCTTTTGCATCTGATGTAAAGCCAGCAGCTCGCGCTGCAATTCGAGACATTCGTTCTGAAAGTACGTTATCGCTCCACTGTGTGAAGTACCGGCTGATCTGAGTGACTGTCGGAGACTGTGAGTTCATGATCGGTTCTTCGACCAGCCTCTGTGCGGCGATAGCTGAGACTTCCTTAAGCGTTGCATTCACCTTACGCGTCTTTAAATACTTCTTCATCGACAGCGCTTCACTGTCATAAATACCGTTGTAATAAATAGTCAAAGATTTTGTTTTAATCTCACTATCTCTATCAACTGCCGTCTGCGCGCTATAAGCCAGATAGTTAATTGATGTAATACCTAACCGATCGGCAGTACCTTTTCCTAAAGTAGTCCACGGATCAAAATCACCTTGAATTACAACTGCACCGGTCTCACTCGCAAGTGAGAGAGATGTTTGAAAGCGCATTTGTGGATCTAGATACTTGGCAACTGAGACGGCTGTAAGTATTTTCAAAGTTGATGCTGGTTTTCGCAACGCCTCGGAGTTAGATTCAAAGAGAGTTTGGCCCGTGGTTGGATCAATCAAAATTACTGATGGATCTTTCAAATTCGGATCTGCAGCAAGGTTTGCGAAGACAACCGATGCCCGGGCAGGGTCAAATGATTGAGCCGGCGATAACGCAAGACCTGACCAGGCCAGCGCTATGACAAGTGCTCTGCAGATTTTTTTCATAGTCGATTACTGGTTATCAGGCGTAGGCGAGAATGATGTTGACGAACGTGAGCCCAAATAGCGTAAAGAGCACATTCTTATTTACTGGTGACTTCTTTAGGTTTACATATCCGATCACCAAGATTGCAAGTGCAACCAAGAACTTAATTCCAACCTTTGTATGGTTTATCTCGTCATCTGGGTGACCCCCAGCCCATGTCCCAACCATTACTACTCCTGCGATCAGGGCGGTGAGCGAGGCATGCAAAACACCAGGATTAAGAACACGAGGATTCTTCTTATAGGAGATGACTAACAAAGCAAGTACGCCAATAATGGCAATCATATGAATTACAAATGCAATATAAAAAGCTATCTTCATGGGGATTCCAATCGCGCGTTGTTAATGTCTCTCCCCCTAGTTTAGGCTGATCTCATGGAAATCAAGACGCCAGCGACAATTGGACCCGGTGAATTTTTCCCAGTGATAGGCGTAGGCCCGCATGAAAAACCATGGCCGACCGGTGATCAATATGACACTGAGTTATTGGAAAACGGTGATCGTCGTAATGTTTTAGATCACTATCGATACTGGAGTGTTGCCGCAATCGTTGCCGATCTCAATACCAAACGACATAGCCTACAAATTGCAATTGAAAATTGGCAACATGATCTCAACATTGGCTCTGTTGTACGCACCGCAAATGCATTTAATGTTGATGCTGTTCATATCGTTGGAAAGCGCGATTGGAATAAGCGCGGCGCAATGGTCACTGATAGGTACCTCACTGTGATCCATCACCCAACAATTGCCAACTTCGCAATCTGGTGCAAAGAAAATTCACTACCGATTATCGGCATCGATAACGTTCCATCATCGAAACATCTCGAGGGTGCACAGTTGCCAGAAAAATGTGTGCTGCTCTTCGGTCAAGAGGGTGCCGGAATGTCAGATGAAGGTATTGAGGTCTGTGAAGTGCTCTATGCGATTGAGCAATACGGATCTACTCGATCTATGAACGCATCGGCTGCCGGAGCAATTGCGATGTATCACTGGGCGCTGCAACACCTGCCGCGCAAGATTTAACCGTTAAGTAACTTCGCCCTCAGCGATAATTTCACGCACTGCAGCTAGGCGACGATCAACCTCATTGGCTTCATCGATTCGACCCAATGAACGCATTACATCCATCATCCGAGTTTCGATATCTAAAATAAACTCAAAATCTTTTGGTTCATCTTCAGTGATAATTGCGAGCACGCCATCGAGCGTTGCTAGACCCTCGTCTAGCTTTGCCAGCAGAACCTGCGCCTTGCCTATCTCAAAGAGTGCAAAGGTCTCACGTCGATGATCGTGGCCAGTTTGAAAAACGTCAACTGCCTTGCGCGCAATCTCCAACGCTCTTTCACCATCACCAAGTGCGTTGTAGCAAGACGCGATCTTCTGATCACAGCGCGCGACATGTAACACTTCCTTCTCAGTCTTAAAAATTGCGCGTGATTCTTTAAATACCTCAAGCGCTTCGGTGTATTGCTTGAGTTCGCGATATGCCATACCTAAAAGATGCAGATCATTGGCTGCACCAATTTGATTTCCATCAACTAAATGTTCCTGCGCGCATTCGGTCATGGTTGAGACAACTTCTGCGTAATTCTTCGAGCTGTACCACCACTCACCCAACGTGCAGGCAAGTTCAAGGGCAATCGGCGATTTGGTCTCACGCAAAAGTTCGACCGCTTTACTCATCGCAGTTGCGGCTTCTTCAATTCTCTTAAGTTGATTGAGGTTGTACCCGATCGCTGAATACGCCTGGGCTAAACCTTCACTCGGTGCACTTGCACCCATCTCTGAATAAATATCGCGAGCCGTCTCAGCTAGCGCCAGCGCCTCGGAAAACTGTCCGCGCGCAAAGATGCGAGCGCTTAACTCGTAATACGTTTCGGCGCGATCTTGTCCATCGGTCTCTGGAATGCGATCCCAGAGCATCTCTTCGGTAACAATTTCAGTACCAAAGTCAGAGGAGTCGTCGTGATCGTCGTGATCTGCCATTTTGCGCCACCTTCCCCTACCCGTTGCTGATGGGTCCGTACGCCGACACTGTAGACCCCAATCCTCTCAGGACGCTATGAATTACGCCTGCCAGAGGTCTAGGTGTCCGACCTCTGGCTGGTCATTTGAGTTAGAAAAACATCAGCCCCGCAGAGTAATTCCACGGGGCTGATGTTTTCTAAGAATCTAGAATGTAAAGGCTGCTAGGTGGTTCTGTGAACCTCGAAGCAAGTTATTCATCATGAAAGTGATGTCGACTGGGAACTTATTTTTGAGATCTGCTTGAAGATCTGCAATATCAATCTTTTCAATCTGAACTCCTACGTTAAATGCTTCCAGCACTCCCATAGATCCCTCGGTAGTGAGCTTTGTATAAAGGGCCTGAAGATCCTTGTTGAAAAACACTCCGGCTTTACGATTAATGGTTGGATTCCAGACTCCATACACTTTGAGAAGCGCCGAGACTTGATCCATATGGCTCTGTTCCGACTTCGTGATATTTGCAAACTTCTGGGAAGTTACATTTGCGGCGAGGAAGGCATAGACATCGCGCGCCAACTTCTCCTCTTCAACAAGGTACTTAAGTTGTGTTTTCTGTGCCGTTGTTAATTGTGCTGTAGCCGCCTGTGACGGTGCGACTCCTACAATGAGTCCGGCTATAACTGCTATTGCAATTACTGAACCTTTAAATACTTTTCTCATGGTTCTTACCTGCGATTTCCAAGATCTAAAGGGGCTGACCTAGCTCCTCGTATCTTGCATAAATGACCATCCTCTCTCTCGCTGGGGGTTCGCACGGTACTGACTGAGAGATGGATGTGACTTTACTGAGGCTAGAGAAGCGCTAGTGATACTGCTTTCTTGGCCGCCTCTTTTCGATCGCTCACAGCCAACGCCTGGTAGATGCGCATGGTCTCGTGACGAATCGTGCTGACACTAAATCCAAGTTCACTAGCAAGTTCGTGATTTGTCTTTCCATCAACCATTCCGCGCAAAATTAAAATCTGACGTTGGGTAAGTTGTTGCGATCTGGTATCTCCTCGTTCAACCACACCGGCAGATCTGTGAGAAATTCCAATATTGACTAGTGAGAGATAAAGGCTCAATGCGATTGCATAATTCGTAGCGACCGCTTCAACTTCATCTGTGTTTGAGATTGGCTCTGAGAATCGCAAGACTAGGTATCCGTGAACTGTGCCGCGTTCACGTAACTCGATCGTTAAAAGATTATTTCTTGAATTCCAAGGACCAGAGTTTTTACCCAAGGCAATCAGAGCTTCCTGGTTATCCCATGAGCGCCAGATCTCACTTAGAAATGTCTGCTTGGCCTTACCGGCATCAAATCCGTACTCACCAAGAAACTCAAGTGAATCATTGGGGTGCAGACGCCCGAGTCGAGCACAGCATGCTCCGAGGGGGCCAGGTAATCAATGATCAGTGCGCGCGCGATCTCATCACTGGTTGGGTGATAACTAAGCCATTCCATAAAAGTACGGATGTCATGCATCAAAGCTACCTCTAGTCGATAGAAAGTCTAAGATCTTGGATTAGATCTCTTCCTCTATCTCCGTAGAAGTCTGGTCTATTTATGCGTACGTGGCCAGACATGACCAGTCAATTCCTGACTGGACATGCATGGTCAGCGGTAAATCAGGGGGTGGGGTTTAAAGTCCGACCATCCCTTACGGGTTCACCTGTTCACTCCCCCGAAGTCAAAGCACGGGTTCCTCACACACTCAAGAGAGAGCTTCAAAAAGAGGCGGAGCGTCGGGGTCAGACAAGTTCGGCACTCTTGCGCGAAGCTTTAGAGCAATATTTAAAGGGTGCTTAAGACGGCAAGAAAAGTGGGCCCTGTCGGGCTCGAACCGACGACCCACGGATTAAAAGTCCGTTGCTCTACCGACTGAGCTAAAGGCCCCACTGCATCTTGAATGCTGGCAAATCTTAGCGGAAATAAATGACTCTAGCGCCCACGGGATGCGCGGATTAGGCGATCGCAGATGGCAAGTGCCAGGCCATCGCCTTGGGGTTGGGTGACGACGATTCGGGAAAGGTTGCGGGCATCGCCATCGCGAAGGGCGGCGTAGAGAATACGGGCGAACTCTTCGATTGATTGTGGTGCTGCTAAACGAATAACACCATCGGGTGTTGGGTGGTCGTGCATTGCGATGTATCCGTCGCCGCTTTCTGGTTGTTGATCGAGATCTACTTTTGCTTGTGGTGCATAGTGTTGTGCAAGTGATCCACTTACTCTGATTTCACTTTCCGCATCGGTGACTTGTAGCCCTGTGACTTCTTCGATCATTGCTTGGGTAATTGCACCGGGACGAAGGATGTGTGGAGTGGTGGTTGTGCAATCGATGATGGTGGATTCAACTCCGACAAGTGAAGGCCCACCATCGAGAATTTGATCATCAGGTGAGAGATATTCACTGAGTTCTTCGCGGACTGCATCAGCCGTTGTTGGGGAAACATGGCCGAAGCGATTTGCACTCGGTGCTGCGATTCCTTGAATGCCTTGTCGTTTCGCATTTTCTAATAGCGCGAGTGCAACAACTTGGTCGGGAACGCGCAACCCAACGGTTGGCTGTCCGCCGGTGACAAAATCTTTTGCAACCTCTGATCGTTCAAGTATCAAAGTCATCGGCCCGGGCCAGAATGCGCGGGCCAATGCGATTGCGTAATCAGGAATCTCATCGGCCCAATATCCAATGCCATCCATTGATGCGATATGAATAATCAGTGGGTGATCTGCTGGGCGGCCCTTTGTTTTATAAATCTTGGCCACGGCTGATTCATTGCTGGCATCGGCGCCGAGGCCATAAACGGTTTCGGTGGGAAAGGCGACGAGATGGCCTTGTAATAGAGAGGTGGCGGCGTTGGCCATTGCATCTGCGGTGCAACGAGATACAAATTGGCTGGCGCTCATGTGCGCAATTATCCCTCTTTTTGCGAGAAGATAACCACATGGCAAAGCCGGCAACTAAAAAGGTAAAGGTAGTGCAGATTATTGCGCGTATGAATGTGGGTGGCCCGGCTGTCATCGTCGCCGATCTCATGCGATCACTCGATAAGGGCTTGGTTGAACAGACCTTGATTACTGGGTATTGCGATGTTGATGAGGCTGATTATCTAGAGACGGTTGCTACCGATATCGCCGCTGTGCGTATTGGTGGTCTGGGTCGATCTGTCTCATTAGTCGCTGATGGGCGAGCTTTCTTTGCACTTGTTGCGATGATTAAAAAAATTGCACCTGATGTTATTCATACCCATACCGCCAAAGCTGGAGTGCTTGGTCGTTTGGCGGCAATCCTGGCTGGACGAAGTGCCAAGCGAGTTCACACTTTTCATGGACATCTGTTGCACGGATATTTTAGTGGCTGGAAAGTAAAACTTGTCATTGCAATTGAAAAATTCTTAGCTAAACGCACAGATGTATTAATTGCGGTGGGTAATCAAGTTAAAGATGATTTGTTGGCGGCAGGTATCGGTAAGGCCTCTCAGTATCGAGTCTTCTATCCCGGCCTTGCGGCGCCGGCGAAAATATCACGTAGCGCTGCCCGTCAAACATTTGGTCTTGCTGATACAGATATTGCAATTGCATATGTCGGGCGGCTGACCACAATTAAACGTCCTGATCGATTGTTAGATACTGCCGCTGAAATGAAATCGCGTAACCCTCGTGTGAAATTTATTGTGGCTGGTGAAGGTGATCTCTTTGCCGCAACTAAAGCAGATGCGCTTGCACGTGGGTTGCCAATTACTTTCTTGGGGTGGCACAAAGATATTGCGGCGCTCTTTGCTGCCAGTGATATTGCGATATTAACTAGCGATAACGAAGGTATTCCACTGACTCTTATTCAAGCAGCACAAGCTGGTCTACCAATTGTTGCTACTGCAGTGGGTTCAATCGCTGACATCGTGGTGCATGAGAGCAATGGATATCTTGTTGCGCCGCAGGCTTTAGCGTTAGCTGATGCGCTGGAGAAACTGACTATTGACCCAGTACTTCGAGAAATCATGGGTAGTGCGGGCAAGGAACGGGCGAGTAGATATTTCTCACTCGAGAAGATGAGTGAAGGTCACACAGATCTATATCAGGTTCTACACAGATAATCGTTATCAAGTTGTGAAAGAATAAAGACATGAAACTAAATAAGAAATTCCTCGTAATTCCTGTAATTGCCGCTCTCGTTGGTGCTTTCTACGCACTGCCTGCAAATGCAGCGACTTCAACAGATTCACCTACGCGATACATCACTCTTAACGCTGAAGGAACTGTCTCAGTCACACCTGATGCGGTTCGACTCAATGCCACTGTCACATTCGTCGGTGCGACCAGCAAAGAGGCACTCGCTGGTGCATCTGCTGCGGCGGCCAAAGTGCGTGCTGCAATCCGCGCCAAGGCAATTGCTGCGAAAGATTTAAAGACAACCAGCATCACTGTCTATCCTGAATACAGCTACACCCAAGAACAGGGCTCACTTATTAGTGGGTACCGCGCATCACAGACTTTCTTAGTCACGATTCGTAGCGCAGATGTTGCTGGTGTCTTGGTTGAAGATATTGTCAACGCCGGTGGCAACGATGTTCAAATTCAGAGCGTCACTCCCTTTGTTCTTGATGCAACAAAGGCAACACTTGTAGCACGTGCCGAAGCAGTTTCACAAGCCAGAGAGAAAGCTGCATCGTATGCATCTCTACTTGGAATCAAACTCGGCAAGATTACATACTTGGTTGAAAACTCAAGTCCGATCTCTTTCCCAGTTGTCATGGGGATTGCAAAGGCAGCTGACTCTGCTGGTACAGAGGTTGACCTTGGTAGCCAAGATCTCACTGTCTCGATCACAATTCGTTGGAGCTTGGCATGACAATGTCAGCAACTCGCAAGCTTGAATCGTCGCTGGAAGACCTTGTTGGTGAAGGTTCGATAAGCGCCGATCAAGCCGAGTTGGTTCGTGATCGTTTTGCGACCGCACCTGAAGTAGAAAGTTCACGGAAAAATATCCTTGCCGAAATCGCTGGCTACCTCGGTGGCGCTTTTTTAGTAATCGCAATTGGAATTATTACTGCGGGCCAATGGGATTCATTTACAGAGGTTCAGCGCACCTTGGTCTTCGGATTTCTCGCCATAGCGCTCTTTGCACTCGGACTCTATGTTGGTAGCGATACCGAGGCTAAAGGTCGTTTATCTGGTGTGCTCTATGGATTTGCAGCGATAAGCACCACTGCCACAATCGCAATTGTGAATCCGCAGAACGAGGCGCCGACGCTTGCCTTCTTGGGCGGTACAACAATTGCGCTAATTGGGTACTACTTGGTCAGATCTTTCGTTGGCCACTTCGTCATGTTTGGTTTTATCTTTATTGCCGGAATTATAGCGATCTCAGATTTCACTAATGACGGATCGAACTACGCAATTTTGATAGCTATTTATTTCTTGATCTTAGGATCGGCATGGTTAGCTGCGACTTACTTTAAATTTGTAGACGAGATTCTTGGGTACCTCTTTGCTGGCGGTGCACTTTTTATCGCTACCCAAATATTATTCTTTGATACCGAACAGTTGGTCTCATACCCAGCAATGATTTTTGTTGCAGCGATTTGTGCTTGGCTATATTTGCGCGTTCATTCATGGCCGTTGGTGCTCGCTGTTGTAATTACAACAACTGTTGGCGTTGGTGAATTTGTATCGGAAACTTTGGGTGGCTCACTTGGATCTGCACTCGGGCTCTTTGCTGCTGGCGCCGCCCTAGTTACATCATCACTTTTGGCGTTACGGACTAGGCGCGAAAATCGCGCTATTGCTGAGTAAATAACCCGTTTTGTTCCGAGCCTCACTCACGGGTACGATATGCCAGCCTCAACGTCCCCATCGTCTAGGGGCCTAGGACATCGCCCTTTCACGGCGGTAACACGGGTTCGAATCCCGTTGGGGGCACGAAGAAGTAGGAAGTTCTCTGCTGCCGTCTATCCCACAAGGATAGAAGGAGATGAGCGGGGTGCGATTAAATTCGCGAGGCTCGTACTTCCTTGGAAAGGCCCAGTAGCGCAGTTGGTTAGCGCGCCGCCCTGTCACGGCGGAGGTCGCGGGTTCGAGTCCCGTCTGGGTCGCTGGTTCAATGTCGCAAGACATCTGAACTGGTTTGTATAGAAGAGAGTGTCCACACACTCTCTTCTTTACACTTTTATTTGTAAGGGTATGGCGACAGAACTGAATATAAAAATTAAATATTGGCTCGGTAGCTCAGTTGGTACGAGCGCGCGACTGAAAATCGTGAGGTCGACAGTTCGATCCTGTCCCGAGCCACGTTTAGTTCTTACTTAGATTATTGCTTTAAGTATGCAAGCAAATTAGCCAGCAGAGCCAGAACCAGATGGTCCTGCTTTGCGCTGAACTTGTGGTGCACCGCCGCTGCGTTGTCCGCCGCGAATCTTTGAACCGCCACTTGTTCCACCAGCTGATTGTGGACCTGAGTGCTTATTTTTCTTAGCCTCAAGTGCTGCTGCCATTCTGGCCTTTACATCATCTACTGGTTTTTCGTTGTTAGCCATCTGATCAGTCTACCCCTCAGATGGAATTCTTAAGAATGCGACCAACATCGCTGCCCACGCGATACTTGCAAAGATAATGAGTTGCCAGCCCAGAGTATCCGGCCAGGTGTAGACGGACAGTGCGAGTGCGCCGAAGAAGGCGGCCAAGGCCCAGAGCGCAATTGCAGTGACTTTACGTGAGAGCCCTACTCGCATCAATCGATGCGATAAATGATCACGCCCACCCTGAAAAGGTGAAATACCGCGATGTAACCGTGAGATCACCGCAACTGTTGTATCCAGAATTGGGGTCGCCATTAAAAGTGCTGGGATCGCAAATGATTTCTCTTGCGGAATGATCCCTGGACTTAAGCGAATAGTGAGTACTGAGATGATAATTCCTAAGAAAAGTGCGCCGGCATCTCCCATATAAATCTTGGCTGGGGTGCGATTCCACAAGAGGAAACCGGCAGTAGCACCAGCAGTCACAATCGCAAGCGCGCTGACCAAAATCTGCTGCCGATCAAAGGCGATGAAGAATAGGAAGATTGAGATCACTGCGACTGTGCCGGCGGCGCCACCATCGTGGTTATCGAAGAAGTTAATTGAGTTACAGACGCCGACAATCCAAATTACCGAGATTATGTAATTAAGTGCAGTGCTACCAAAGGCCACACCCATGGTGTCGGTGGCGGTCAAAATAACAGCGATCACAATTCCAGTAAATGTCTGTGCCATAAGTCTGGGCCATGGTTGCATCCCCTTGAGATCATCGATCAGACCCATAATCGAAATTACGATTGCCGGTACTAATACAAAACTTGCCAGACGGAAATTCTCCATTGTGAAATCTTTAACAAGCAGCGCACCATAAGAAGCTACAACAACTCCGATTGCGATTGCGACTCCGCCCAAATATGGGATCGGTTCTTTCTGTACTTTACGTTCCAGATTCGGGGCATCAACTGCGCCAACGCTGATTGCGACCTTGCGCATGATTGGTGTCAGTAGACCAACAAAGATAAAGGTGAGTGCACCAAGAATGAGGTACCTACTTAAAGAAAATTCGCTCATGAGAATGTATCCGGTAAAACCTATTCGCTCTTAAAGTAATTTGCTCGAAGATCATCAACTTCTGATTTGCGATACCGACGGTGTCCACCGAGAGTTCGAATCGCGGAGAGTTTTCCAGCCTTTGCCCATCGTGTGACAGTCTTAGGATCAACACCAAATAAGTCTGCGACTTCTCGTGGTGTAAGGAGAATTTCAGCTTCTGGAATGCGATTCATAGCTGGCTTCTCCTTACTTAATTAATAGCGCACAGTGCTTCGATGTCCGATTTGCCCCGCAATGTCGCGAAGTATTCCCGCTTACGGCGACGTTTGCAAGAGAGCTTAAAAGTTTGCTTCGACCGCTTGCACAGTACGCCAGCGAGTGACCAGTCGCTCATATCCGCGTCCAGCAACTGCGCCATCACCCTTAGCAAGCCCATCGAGTGAGAACAGCACATCTTCAATTGATGTATCTGCTTCCAGCCCTGATTCACCTTGGCTAATAAGTGCGTGGTTGAGATATCCAGCCAGTCCGCCGTAATCGAGTTCGACTAAAGATTCTGGATGAAAAATTTCTAACCACTCAAGTAAGTTCTCAATCTCTTCTTCAACTGGACCAACTCCAAATGCTCCGACCACTGTTTCGTGTGCAGTGCGAGTGCGCGCCTTTGCAAGTGCAATTGTGGTGCGTGCCTTTGAGTAAGCACCATTTTTATCGGTACCGATTTCACGATCAGTTGGCGCAAAGATTGAAAACCATCGTGGTGGAATAATCCAGTTCTCACTCAAGATATGTGGAACTCGTTCTTCTGAAAAATCCCTGCCGCTTGTAATAACTTCTTCCAGGGCTGGTGAGACAAAGAGCGCTGCAAGCGGTGCGATGGTATCTGCCTTAAAAGTTTCTAGCGCTGCCCAACATCTAGTCGCAGTCGACCACGGGCAGATATAGCGAGCGCCATCAATTTCTAAAATATGTGCGCCATCAGGGCGAGCATTGGGTGGCTGCGGAAAAATAATTCGTTGTAGCGCAAGACGTTGTTCTTCATCGCGAGAATCTTCATTGAGCGGCAACGCTTGCCAACGCAGACGATCGACCGGATCAAATGCTTCGAGTGGTTCAAAGACTCGCAGTGATGCGATGTAAGGTGTTGGTTGCATCAAATTATTCGTTGAGTTGCACTGCACCCATTAAGCACGAGGAGTGTAATTACCTTCAGCAAAGGGATCCTCGTCTTCACGGTTTGAATCAGTTGGCGCATCACCATGGAGTTCTTTGGTGAGACGATCTAGATCCATCTCTTGCGAGTTGTACTTCAAATCACGCGCAACTTTGGTCTGCTTAGCTTTTGCACGGCCACGTCCCATGGGGGGCCTCCTTACCAATATCTTCGCTGAGATCTTCGCTGATAGAGAGCACTTTAGCCTGACTTGTAGCTACCCGCCAAAGTGGATGAGCCTGGTTGGCCAGTCAGAGCTGACTTTTCGACCGCTCCTGCCACCCATGCGGCCATTCCGCGGGCTGCCAATGAGGCAATTGTGAGGTCGGCGACGGCTGGGTCGACGATGGCGACCATTCCGATTCCGGCATTCCAAGTGCGCTCGAGATCGGGTTGTTCGACGTTGGCAATCTTGGCCAGGTATGACATTTCGATCGGCAGCGACCAGGTCGAGCGATCATAAATTGCATGGAGCCCTGCTGGAATCACGCGAGCCGTGTTATCTGCAAGTCCGCCGCCAGTGATGTGTGAAAAAGTACGAAGGTTTTCTTTCAAAACGCGAATGAGTGCCAGACAATCAAGTGCGTAAATTTCAGTCGGGGTAATTAACACTTCGCCAGCGCTCTTGCCGAACTCTGCGACATGGCGGGTGAGATCAATTTTATGGGTTGCGATGATATGGCGCACTAGTGAAAAACCATTTGCGTGGATTCCAGATGATGGCATTGCGATTAATACATCACCGGCTTTTACTCGGTCTGCACTTAACTGCAGATGCGCATCGACTACGCCAGTTGCGGCACCTGCAATATCAAACTCATCTTCACCGAGAATTCCTGGGTGTTCGGCAGTCTCACCACCGACAAGTGCGGTGCCAGCTTTCTGACAACCACGTGCGATACCGGCAACGATTGCGGCAATCCGTTCTGGAATTACCTTCCCGACTGCAATGTAATCTGTCATGAAAAGAGGTTCGGCACCGCAGACAACTAAGTCATCGACTACCATCGCAACTAAATCTTCACCGATCGTGTCGTACTTTCCTAAGATGCGTGCAATCTCGGTCTTGGTACCAACGCCATCAGTTGATGTTGCAAGTAGTGGCTGCTTCATCGACTTCAGTGCACTGGCATCGAAGAGCCCGGCAAATCCACCGATGCCACCCATTACCTCTGGGCGAGATGCCTTAGCAATCGATGCCTTCATTAATTCGACAGCTAGATCACCAGCGTCGATATCAACGCCTGCATCTTTATATGTGCTCATGGGTTCTGATCCAAAATCTCTAAGCGCAACTTTCCCTCTGACAAATCAGTGGGGATTGCGATCGGATAAACGCCTGTAAAACAAGCAGTGCAGAGTTTATCTGCTGAGACATGGGTGGCTTCAATCAACCCTTCAGCGCTGACGTATCCGAGTGAATCTGCGCCAATAGATCTACGAATCTCTTCGACTTCAAGACCGCTGGCAATAAGTTCGGCTCGAGTAGCAAAATCGATTCCGTAGAAGCAAGGCCACTTCACAGGTGGGCTTGAGATCCGCACGTGAATTTCTAGCGCACCGGCCTCGCGCAACATGCGAACGATGGCGCGCTGAGTATTACCACGCACGATCGAATCATCGACGACCACAATCTTCTTACCCTCGATAATTTCACGTAATGGATTTAACTTAAGTCGAATCCCGAGCTGGCGAATTGTCTGTGATGGTTGAATAAATGTTCGGCCAACATATGAATTCTTTACCAACCCTAGTCCGTACGGAATCCCAGATTCTTGAGCAAAGCCAATCGCTGCTGGAGTACCTGACTCAGGTACTGGAATAACAAGGTCTGCCACAACAGGTGCTTCAATCGCCAACTTTTTTCCGATACGGACACGAGTTGCATGCACGCTCTGGCCCGCAATCGATGTATCTGGTCTTGCTAAATAAACATATTCAAAGATGCAGCCTTTAGGTTCTGGCGTTGCCCACACGGTCGAACGAATTCCATCTGCATCGATTGCAAGAAATTCACCAGGGCTAACTTCTCGGACAAATGCTGCGCCAACAATATCTAACGCTGCAGATTCAGATGCGACAACCCAACCTCGCTCTAACTTTCCAATTACAAGTGGTCGCACGCCATGTCGATCGCGAGCGGCATAGAGTGTGTGTTCATCCATAAAGACAATGGAGAACGCACCTTCAAGAAGTGGCAATACAGCCAGTGCGCTTGCTTCAACGTTCTCTTCGCTCTGTAGACCAATTAACGCTGTCATAATTTCAGTATCAGTTGTTGCGCCACTATCATTTTTCGCTGGTGGTTCGAGGGCTGCCACCATCTGGGCAAGTTCGCCGGTGTTGGTCAAATTTCCATTATGTCCTAAAGCCAGTGTGCCGTACTTAGTTGGTCGCAGAGTTGGCTGGGCATTAACCCAAGTGCTTGAACCAGTAGTGCTGTATCTGGTGTGACCAATTGCGAGATTGCCAGGCAAGGTCGCTAAATCTGATTCAGTAAAGACTTGTGAAACAAGGCCCATATCTTTAAAGATCACAATCCGTTTGCCATCTGATGTTGCGATTCCAGCAGATTCGGTTCCTCGATGTTGCAGCGCGTAGAGTCCGTAGAAAGTTAACTTCGCAACTTCTTCATCGGGTGCCCAGACACCAAAGACACCACATGCATCTTGTGGCCCTTTATCTTCACCGGGGTAGTTGTGATTGAGTAATCCATCAGGGCGGCGACTCATGATTTTTCTCGATTCAGTGGCAGGATTGCGGAGAGATCTGCACGTGCACCCGATGCTTTTATCTCACCAGATTCCATCGCTTGCGACCAAGTGCGCACACCATCTGCCAGATCAAGCCAAGTACTTGCACTCATCTCAATCACATTTGGTGGTGTGCCACGTGAGTGCGTTGGGCCTTCTCCACATTGCGTTGCAGCATATGGTGGAATTCGAACTTCAATAGCCCGTCCTGGATATCGTGATGAAAGATCAGCAAGGGTTGCCTTTACTCGCTCGAGAACCTGCTGATCACGCGCCATCTCTATCCAAACAATTTCGCGAAGGTATTTGTATGGGCGGTTCGTAATTGATCTAATGGAATTACTGCGCCATTGATTTGTAGTACCGATCCACCGGTGACACCGATTTTCTGCAGTGGAATATTTGCAGCTTTTGCGGCGGCAGTAAGTGCATCGGTCTTTGCAGGATCAATTGCGATGAGTACCCGTCCTGGTGTTTCAACAAGAAGGCTCACTCCAGCGTTTTCAATCTGAACCGCGGCGCCAACATTGTGTCGCAAGACCATCTCGGTCAGGCTAGCGGTGAGTCCACCTTGGCTTAGATCGTGGGCTGCGGTGAAAATCTGCTCACTGCGACCTTTGACCAGTAGATCGATCAATCGCATTTCGCGCGCTAAATCAGCAATTGGTGCTTGTCCCCCGCGCATATCGTGTAGATAAGCCCATTCGCTGCCAGAGAAATTCTCATCAGTTGCACCAAGTAGATAGAGATCAAGACCAGCGCGATCAAAACTCATTGGTGTTCGTGTTCGAACATCATCAATTGTGCCGAGTACACCGATGACCGGTGTTGGCAAGATTGCGACTTCACCGGTTTGGTTATAGAACGAAACATTTCCACCGGTAATCGGTAGCCCCATCTCAAGTGCGCCATCTGCTAATCCGCGAACACTCTCAGCGAATTGCCACATCACTCCGGGATCTTCGGGTGAACCAAAGTTAAGACAGTTAGTGACGGCAAGTGGCGTGGCACCAGCGGTTGCAATATTTCTAGCCGCTTCAGCAAGTGCTAACTTCGCACCTTCGTATGGATTTAAATAAGACCAGTTGGCATTTGCATCAGTTGCGACTGCAACACCAAGATGAGTTTTTTCATCGATACGAACCATGCCAGAATCATCTGGTTGTGATTGCACAGTGTTGCCCTGTACATATCGATCGTATTGATTTGTCACCCAACTTTTATCAGCCAGATTTGGTGTCGCCGCCATCTTCAATACGGCAGCAATAATCTCGACATCACTTTGCGGGATGGGTGGCGTAATTTTCTGGGCATTGACGATGTCGATATATGCCGGTTGTGCCAGCGGGCGTGAGTAAACCGGGCCATCATGTGCGACGGTGCGCGGTGGCACATCAACAATGAGCTCACCATGCCAAGTGATGTGCAGGCGATCGCCACCGGTAACTTCACCGATTACTGTGACTGTGACATCCCATTTTTTGCAGATCTCTAAGAAACGATCAATCTTGCTTGGTTCAACGATCGCGCACATGCGTTCTTGTGACTCTGACATCAAGATTTCTTCTGGTGACAAGGTGGCATCACGAAGTGGAACTCGATCGAGTTCGACCTTCATGCCGCCGCTGCCACCTGATGCCAGCTCACTTGTGGCGCAGGAAAGGCCAGCGCCGCCAAGATCTTGAATACCAACAACTAAATCTTCGGCAAAGATTTCAAGTGAGCACTCGATTAAAACCTTCTCCACAAATGGGTCGCCCACCTGTACTGCTGGCCGCTTTGCTGGACCAGTTGATTCAAATGTCTCGGATGCAAGCACTGATACTCCACCGATTCCATCGCCACCAGTTTTAGCACCGTAGAGCACAACTAAATTTCCAGCCCCAGCTGCCTTTGCTAATTTAATATCGCTATGTTTCATCACACCGATGCAGAGTGCATTCACAAGTGGATTTCCAAGATATGTCTGATCAAAGACAACTTCGCCACCGATATTTGGAAGACCTAAACAGTTTCCATATCCACCAACACCGGCGATGATTCCTGGAAGTACGCGACGTGTATCGGCTGCATCGGCTGGGCCAAATCTCAGTGGATCCATAATCGCAATTGGACGTGCACCCATCGTCAAGATATCGCGCACGATTCCACCGACACCGGTTGCAGCGCCTTGATAAGGCTCGATAAATGATGGGTGGTTATGAGATTCAATTTTAAATGTGACGGCATATCCCTGACCGACATCTACGACTCCAGCATTTTCACCGATGCCGACTAATAGCGCATCGCTCTTGACTGCCTTTTCGCCAAATTGCTTGAGGTGCACCTTTGAAGATTTATAAGAACAGTGCTCTGACCACATCACTGAATACATCGCTAACTCTGATGATGTCGGGCGACGTCCAAGAATTTCTTTGATCCGGGCATACTCATCAGCTTTCAGACCAAGTTCGGCGAAAGGTTGGGTGGTATCTGGATTTGCGGTGGCAATCCCAACTGTATCGAGTGCCATCTACTTCACCATCGCGTTCAAGATTGAGGTAAAGAATCCAAGACCATCAGCAGAAGGTCCAGTTAAAGTTTCAATCGCATGTTCTGGGTGTGGCATCAGGCCCACAATATTTCCGCGCTCGTTGGTAATGCCAGCAATCAGATTACGTGAACCATTTGGATTCTCACCAACATATCGAGCCACAATTCTGGCTTCACCTTCAAGTAAGGCAAGGGTTTCATCATCACATTGAAAAGAGCCTTCGCCATTTTTTAGTGGAATCACAATCTCTTGACCTTGGCTATATGACGATGTCCAGGCAGTCTTACTATTTTCGATTGTGAGTGTTTGATCGCGACATAAGAAGTGGAGATCTTTATTTCGAGTCAGCGCTCCTGGTAACAAGTGCGCTTCGCAGAGAACCTGAAAACCATTACAAATTCCAAGTAGTGGCATTCCACCATTTGCTGCATCTATAACTTTCTCCATCACTGGCGCAAAGCGTGAAATCGCACCGCAGCGCAGATAATCACCGTAAGAAAAACCGCCCGGCAGAATAACCGCATCTACTCCTTTTAAATCAGCATCATCGTGCCAGAGTGAGATTGCAGTCGAACCGCCCGCCTTTGCAGCGCGGATTGCATCACGATCATCGAGAGTTCCAGGGAAGGTGATGACGCCAATTTTCATGCTTGCACTCGCACTACATAAGTTTCAATAACTGGGTTGGCAAGCAGTGTGGCTGCCACTTTTTCAATCTCAGCTAATTGGGCTTGAGTTGGCGTACCTTCAACTTCAATCTCAAAGCGCTTTCCTTGACGAACACTTTTAGCAAAGCTAAACCCAAGACGGGGTAGCGCAGCACCGACGGCAACACCTTGTGGGTCCAAAATTTCTGGCTTGAGCATTACTTCTACGACGATGATGGCCATGTGATTTCCCCTTAGAACTTGCTGCCGGTGATTCGGAAAAATGCTTCGTGATATCGCTGCGCAGTTTTCTCGACGATCTCTGCCGGCAATTCTGGTGGCGGGCTCTGCTTATCCCAACCGCATGTTGTCAAATAATCTCGCACGAATTGTTTATCAAATGAAGATGTCGAGTGATTTGCATCCCAAAACCTAGATGAATCTGGAGTGAGCGCTTCATCACCCAAAATAATCTGTCCTGATGCATCGTGGCCAAATTCGAATTTAGTATCAGCCAAGATGATTCCGCGAGACTGTGCGAAGTCTGCAGCGGTGGCATATAACTTAAGTGTGTGGCTTCGAAGTGCATCCGCAATATCTCCGCCAACAATCTCAGCAGCTGATGCAAAATCAATATTAATATCGTGATCACCAATGGCTGCCTTGGTGGCAGGAGTAAAGATAGGTTCTGGTAACTTCGAACCATCGACTAACCCATCAGGCAGGCTCATGCCACAGACTTTCTGATCAACTTGATATTCCTTAAGGCCACTACCGGTCAGATATCCGCGTGCAACACATTCAATTTCAAACATAGTCAGTGGCATCACAATCACAGCGCGATCTTGAACTTCGCTTGGGACTTCATCGCTAATGAAGTGATTGGGAATAATATCTTGCAAAAGTTCAAACCAAAAGAGTGAGAGCTGGGTAAGAATTGCGCCTTTATCTGGAATCTGAGTCGGTAATACCCAATCGAATGCGCTAATTCGATCAGATGCAACGAGCAAAATCTGATTAGCATCGTTGGTGTAAAGGTCGCGAACTTTTCCAGTGCGCAGGTGAGTCCACCCTGTGACCTGTGGGGCTGGTGGTGGACCAGCGAGGCCGAAGCCGCTCACCGAATAGAGCCGGGTTTGTACTGCGCTGCGGCAGGATGCGCGGATGTAATTGCTTCGATGCGACTTACAACTCGTGCAATGTGTTGGCGAGCATCGCCCGTAAATTCAAGTGGTGCGCTAATCAGTGCAGCAAGTGCACTCTGATCCAGTGGAATTCGGGCATCTGCGGCAAGTGCCTCAAGCAGTGTATTTGGATTTCCAGCGCGCATCGCAAGTGCTGCTTTCACAGCATGTTCTTTAATAACTTCGTGTGCAACTTCGCGACCAACGCCGGCTTTAACAGCTGCCATTAAAATCTTGGTGGTTGCTAAAAACGGTAGGTAGCGATCGAGTTCGGCCGCGATTACTGCTGGGAATGCACCGAATTCATTAAGTACAGTCAGAGTTGTTTCCAGCAATCCATCCATCGCATAGAAGGCATCTGCAATTGCGACTCGACGAACAACGCTGCAGGAAACATCGCCTTCATTCCATTGATTGCCGGCAAGTTCGCCCACCATCGAGGAATATCCGCGCAAGATTACGGTGAGGCCATTGATGCGTTCGCAGGAACGAGTATTCATCTTATGTGGCATGGCCGATGACCCAACTTGGCCTTCTTTAAAACCCTCAGTAACGAGTTCGGCTCCGGCCATCAAGCGAATCGATGTTGCAAGCGATGATGGAGCGGCAGCGAGTTGTACAAGTGTTGTCAGAACATCGTAATCAAATGAACGCGGATAAACCTGACCTGTAGAATCTAGTACCCGCGCAAAACCTAATTCGGTGGCGATTGCACTTTCTAGATCGTAGTGAGCTTGTGATGAACCAAGGAGATCGATTGAATCTTGTGCAGTACCGACTGGACCTTTAATTCCACGCATTGGGTATCGCTCTTGCAACGCCACTAACCGTTCGTATGCAAAGAGCAGTTCTTCGGCCGCGCTAGCAAATCGCTTTCCAAGGGTTGTGATCTGCGCTGGCACATTATGTGATCGCCCTGCAATCACTTGATCCTGATACACAGTTGCTTTCGTAGCTAAAGCAGCGAGTACCGCAATAACTTTATCGCGCACAAGATCTAAACCATTTTTAATTTGTAGCGCTTCAATATTTTCAGTGAGATCTCGGCTAGTCATACCGGCGTGGATAATTTCGTGGCCGGCTAGGCCATTGAATTCTTCAATCCGAGCCTTTACATCATGGCGAGTAGCCTTTTCCCGCGCATCAATTGATGCCAAATCTACTTGCGAAATAACTTTCTCGTAATCTTTTATTTCGGATGGAGAGATTGGGTGGCCAAGTTTTGATTGAGCGCGTGCGATTGCAATCCATAACTTGCGTTCAGCAATAATTTTCTCTTCCGGCGCAAAAATTGCACGCATCTCACTTGATGCATAACGGTTAGCTAATACGCTCACTGGTATATTCTCCCTTACTTAGTTCTCTACCTGGGCCAGCGACGCTTCCAGCGCAATATCAGTGCGATAGAAAGAGCCTTCGAGTTCAATAGTTGAGATTTTTCGATAGGCGTTTAACCGGGCAGATGCAAGATCCGAGCCGATTCCGGTGACTGCAAGAACTCGCCCACCACTTGAAACAAGGGCTCCATCTTTCTGGGATGTTCCGGCTTGAAAGACGCTGCTGGATTGGCTATCTGATCCCAGTGAGATAACGCCACCGAGATCTGGAATTCCCGGATACCCATGAGCTGCTAATACAACAGTGACCGCGCTCTCGCTGCTCCAATGCAAAACAGTGTCATCGAGTGAATCGGTAGCAGCTTTAAATAAAAGATCCGCCAACGGTGTAATCAACCTTGGAATGAGAACTTGTGTCTCTGGATCACCGAAGCGGGCATTAAATTCGATTACCTTCAACCCATTATTGGTGAGAACTAAGCCAGCGTATAAGAGACCAACAAAAGGTGTACCGCGCGCAGCCATCTCAGCGATTACTGGTGCCAATACTTTTGCATAAGTCTGCTCGACGATATCTGCTGGGGCCCAGTGCAGCGGTGAATATGCACCCATACCGCCTGTATTTGGTCCCTGATTATTATCGTGCACACGTTTGAAATCTTGCGCAGGTTCCATCGCTAAAATATTTCGGCCATCGCTAATTCCAAAGAGTGAAATCTCGGGACCGGCGAGAAATTCTTCAATCACAATTCGGGTGCAAGAAAGTGCATGTGCTAGCGCTGCTGCTCGATCGTCTGTGACAACAACTCCTTTGCCAGCGGCAAGACCATCTTCTTTTACTACATAAGGGGCGCCAAATTCATCGAGTGCTTTTTCAATCTCGCTTTGAGTAGCGCAGGTAAAACTTCTTGCAGTTGGAACACCAGCATCACGCATCACGCCTTTGGCAAAATCTTTAGAACCCTCTAGCGCTGCAGCAGCCTTTGATGGTCCAAAGACGGGGATACCAACTGCTCGTAGCGCATCGGCTGCGCCATTAACCAGTGGAATCTCTGGACCTATAACAACGAGTTCAACTTCGAGCTCTTTAGCTAGTGCCACGATTGCTTTATTGTCAGTGATATCTAAGGCATACGTTAAAGCGATCTCTGCGATACCAGGATTACCGGGTGCAACAAATAACTGAGTACATTTTTTATCTGCTTTGAGTCCTAGTGCTAGCGCGTGTTCACGACCGCCGCTTCCGACTAGGAGGATTTTCATGGTTTAGATGAAATCCTTTATGACAATTGTCTGATCTCGGCCGGGCCCGACCCCGATAGCGCTCATCGGCGCACCAGAAATTTTCTCAAGGAAGGCCACATATGCCTGAGCATTCTTTGGCAGATCACTCAGAGTGCGAGCTGCGCAAATATCTTCACTCCACCCTGGTAGATATTCATAGATTGGTTTTGCGTGGTGGAAATCTGATTGCGATGATGGAAGTTCTTCCACTCGCTTGCCATCAATTTCATAGGCGACGCAGACAGGAATTTTCTCCCAACCGGTGAGCACATCCAATTTAGTTAAGAAGAAATCTGTAAGTCCATTTACGCGAACTGCATAGCGAGCAATCGGTGCGTCATACCAACCACATCGACGGGCACGGCCAGTTGTTACACCAATCTCGCCACCGATAGTGCGTAATTTCTCGCCATCTTCATCGAAGAGTTCGGTAGGAAATGGACCTGAACCAACGCGGGTTGTGTATGCCTTAATAATTCCAATGACGCGACTGATCTGTGTTGGCCCAATTCCAGAGCCAGTACATGCACCGCCTGCAGTTGGATTCGATGATGTTACATATGGATATGTGCCATGATCAACATCGAGCAGCGTTCCTTGTGATCCTTCGAGCAGAACGCGCTTACCGGCTTTAAGTGCCTGATCGAGCAATAAGACAGTGTCTGCAACGTATGGACGAAGAATCTCTGCATATTCAAGGTACTCAGCAAGGACTTCATCAACTTCAATATTCTTGCGATTAAAGACTTTAATTAAAATCTGATTCTTATCTTTAAGCGCTGCCTCTAACTTCTGGCGAAGAATAGATGGATCGAAGAGATCTTGAACGCGAATTCCGATCCGGTTAATTTTGTCAGCATATGCCGGCCCAATTCCACGCCCAGTTGTTCCGATCTTTGATTTACCTAAGAAACGCTCTGTCACCTTATCGATGGTGCGGTGATATGGCGTAATTAGGTGCGCATTGGTGGAGATTACTAATTTAGAGCAATCGATTCCGCGCTCTGTAAGTCCTTTGATCTCTTGCAGTAGAATACTTGGATCAATCACAACGCCGTTACCGATTACCGGCACAACATTCGGAGAGAGAATTCCAGATGGCAGTAGGTGCAGTGCGTACTTCTGATCACCGATAACAACTGTATGACCTGCGTTATTGCCGCCTTGATAGCGAACAACATAATCAACGCGATCACCAAGAATGTCGGTGGCTTTACCTTTGCCTTCATCGCCCCATTGAGCACCGAGCAGAACTAATGCAGGCATATGGTAAAACCTTTCTATTTCTTAGTCGTGGCCAGAACTTACTTAAATCTACTTGAGAAGTGATGTACCTGTTGATCGAAGATCTTCACATGCAGCGACAATGCGCGCAGCCATTCCGGCTTCAGCGGCTTTACCCCATGCACGCGGATCGTATTGCTTCTTGTTTCCAACTTCGCCGTCAATTTTGAGGACGCCGTCATAGTTTTTAAACATGTGCTCAACTACTGGGCGGGTAAATGCATATTGCGTGTCAGTATCGATATTCATCTTGATTACACCGTAATCAAGTGACTCGCGGATCTCTGAAAGCAATGAGCCAGAGCCACCGTGGAATACAAGGTCCATTGGCTTGCTGCCTGCTGGGAGTCCAAGCTTTGCTGATACTGCCTCTTGCAGAGTGTGCAAAATCTTTGGTTGCAGTACTACGTTGCCTGGCTTGTATACGCCGTGCACGTTTCCGAAGGTAGCGGCGACCATATAACGCGCTGCTGAATCGTTGCCAAGTGTTTCAAGAGTCATTAGTGCATCTTCTGGAGTTGAGTACAACTTCGCATCATGCTTTGCTTCAACACCATCTTCTTCGCCACCGACAACGCCAATTTCAATTTCAAGAACAATGCGAGCAGCGACAGACTTGGCAAGAAGTTCCTTTGCGATCTTCATATTTTCGGTCATATCAACAGCTGATCCATCCCACATGTGTGAGTTGAACAGTGGTGCTTTGCCATCTTTAATTCGCTGTGCGCCAATTTCAAGAAGTGGACGCATATAACCATCGAGCTTTTCTGCTGGACAGTGATCGGTATGAATACCAATGTTGACGTTGTAATTCTTTGCGACAACGTGTGCGAATTCGGCCAGCGCAACTGCGCCATCGACCATGTTCTTTACGGTGGATCCTGATGCGTACTCAGCGCCACCCCACGAAAATTGAATGATTCCATCTGACTGCGCTTCGGCGAAACCACGAAGTGCGGCGATCAGGGTCTGGGAAGAAGAGACGTTGATGGCCGGATATGCGAATGCGCCGGCTTTGGCGCGATCAAGCATCTGACCGTAAATTTCAGGGGTTGCAATTGGCATCGGGACTCCACTTGGTTGCTCGGTGCGCGCAGTAAATATGTACGGGCTGTAATCCTTCGCCGAGCGCGTCATTGGGTCGACTTCGGGCTTACGGCTAATCCAACCACTTACCTCGGGGTATGAAAAATCGCCATGCGATCACAGGCACGAGACCTGCGGCCAGATGGCGATTTTCCCTCTTACCTAGCCTTACTGGCCAGCCCACCTCATGAAATCAGAGAGATTTAGGGATGGAGGGTCTTTTGTAGAAAGGCGATCAAGCCAGCCAATAAGGCAGGGCTTGCCAAGATTTTAAGCAGAATTGCAAAGAACGCCATCAACATTTATTACTCCTTTATATCTTCATTAAATCCGTCTGATTAATGAGTGGGCAAAAATAGATTGCGCGAGTAATGTGCAGCGTTATGACCACTCCTCCTGTTGATAGTTCTGGCGATTCCATTGAAAACCTCAGCCAGGAGAATCGTCACTTTCCACCGAGTGCCGCCTTTGCCGCTCAAGCAAATGCCAAGGCTGATATCTACGAAATTGCCGAATCTGACCGCTTAGCTTTTTGGGAGCGCGCCGCTGAAGAACTCACCTGGGATCAGAAATGGTCTGAGGTCTTGGAGTGGAATGTGCCATATGCGAAATGGTTTGTTGGCGGAAAAATAAATGCATCGGTTAATGCGTTAGATCGCCATGTTACTGAAGGTCGTGGAGATCGGGTCGCTTTTCACTTTGAAGGCGAACCCGGAGATACCCGAACAATTACATATGCGGATCTTTTAGTTGATGTAAAGAAAGCAGCCAACGCACTTCTTGAAATTGGAGTGCGCGCCGGAGATCGCGTGGCAATTTATTTGCCAATGATTCCAGAGGCAGCGGTTGCAATGTTGGCCTGTGCTCGAATTGGTGCAGCGCACTCAGTTGTCTTTGGTGGGTTTTCAGCCGAGGCACTTCTCTCCCGCATTCAAGATGCTGATGCAAAGCTTGTAATCACATCTGATGGTGGATTTCGAAAAGGTGGCGCATTTGCACTTAAGCCCGCCGTTGATGAAGCACTTAAGGGTGCAACCAACGTTGAGAAGGTATTAGTAGTGCAGCGCACTGGCCAGGAGACTGCTTGGGATAGCGCACGCGATATTTGGTGGCACGAGATTGTTGGACGTCAAAGCGAAGAACACGTTGCAGAATTCTTTGATGCTGAGCACCCACTCTTTATTCTCTATACATCTGGAACAACTGCAAAGCCAAAGGGAATTTTCCACACAACAGGTGGGTACCTAACGCAAGCAGCATTTACTCACAAGGCAGTCTTTGATCTCAAAGCTGCGAGTGATATCTATTGGTGCACCGCAGATATTGGTTGGATTACCGGACACTCGTATGTTGTTTATGGTCCACTCATTAACGGTGCGACTCAGGTGATGTACGAAGGAACACCTGACACTCCACATAAGGGTCGAATGTTTGAAATCATTGCAAAGTACGGCATAACTATTTTGTATACCGCTCCAACACTTATCCGCACCTGGATGAAATGGGGAGATGAATTTCCAAAGGCGCATGATCTCTCTACCTTGCGTCTCTTAGGTTCAGTTGGTGAACCAATTAATCCAGAGGCATGGATGTGGTACCGCGAAGTTATTGGTGGCAATCGTTGTCCAATTGTTGATACCTGGTGGCAGACCGAGACTGGCGCAATCATGATTTCTCCACTGCCTGGTGTCACAAGTACCAAGCCTGGTTCTGCAATGGCGGCGCTACCCGGCATCAGTATTAAAGTTGTAGATGACAGCGGAACTCCAGTTCCAAATGGTCATGGTGGTTTTCTCATCCTTGATAAACCTTGGCCGTCGATGTTGCGCGGAGTATGGGGCGAAGATGAGCGATACCGCGAAAATTACTGGTCCCGCTTTGATGGCATTTACTTTGCCGGCGATGGTGCAAAGTTGGATAACGAAGGTGCAATCTGGTTGCTAGGTCGAGTCGATGATGTGATGAACGTTTCTGGCCACCGAATTTCAACAACAGAAGTGGAATCAGCGCTGGTCTCACATGAAGCAGTAGCTGAAGCAGCAGTTGTTGGTGCTCACGATGCAATGACTGGACAAGGAATTGTCGCCTTCGTTATTTTGCGATCAGGAATCGAGCACGCAAACGGTGATGATTTGGTGAAAGAACTACGCGCACATGTCACTAAAGAAATCGGAGCAATCGCACGTCCACGCCAAATCATGGTCGTGAATGAACTGCCAAAGACTCGGAGTGGAAAGATTATGCGACGTTTACTTAAAGATGTCGCCGAAAATCGTGCCGTTGGTGATGCAACTACGCTGGCAGATCCCAATGTGATGAAGCTAATTGCCGAGGGGTTAAATACTTCTAAGGGCGAAGATTAATACTCTCTAACTTCTCTTTCGCGATCTCTTTTAATTGAGTGATTACGCCAGGTAAGTTCTCTTCAATCTTTGGATAGAGCGAGCTCTCATTAATTGCATCTTTACCGCCCTGCCATGGCGCCCAAGTGAGGACCGCTCCGACTAAGAAGATAATTATTACTGCTCGTGCAACTGAAATCGCAGCTCCAGCAATGTGGTCAAAGAATGCAAGTGGGCCACGAATAATTGTTGCCTTAAGTCCCTTAGTAACGAGTGTTGCCAAAAGTTTTCCGATTGCAGTTCCGATAAAAATTGAAGCGAGTGCGATAGAGATCTTCTTTCCATCCAAAGACCAGTCACTCATATAATTGAGTGCAAGGAGTAAACCTAGGATTGCTCCGCCGATATTTCCAATTATTGAGAAGATAGATTTTAGAAAACCTTGACGGTAGCCACTAAAAAGTGAAAACGCGACCACGATCGCTATTACTACATCTGCAACCATCAGAGCTCAACCCCCAAGTACTTACTCGTTAAATCTTCTAACTCGCTAAGACTATTTACTACCCCTATTTTTTCATGGACGACAACGCCCTTTTCATCGATAAATAAGGTCATTGGGACGCCCATGCCAAGTGTTCCGCGGGTAGTGCCTTTGGCATCATAAAAATTTGGCCACTTAACTCCGTACCTTTTCACGAAGCTACGGGCATCTTCAATATCTGCCTCTTCCACGCTGATACCTAACAAATCAACTCGTTCTGAGTGCTTATTGTAAAAATCAACAAATATGGGCATCTCTTCTTTACATGGAGCACACCAAGAGCCCCAAACATTAAGTAAGACCGGACCCTTGATGGCACTTGCGTCGATCGTTCTGCTCCCATCGAGACATTGCACAAGTGCAACTTCGCTCTTGGTTGTAACGGTGGCTACATCTTCACAGTTAACGACGATTCCATCATTAGGAAGTGCAGTAGTTGACTGGCCGCATCCAACTAGAAGAACTAGCGGTAGTGCTAAAAGCAATTTCTTCATCGAAAATCCTCATCCACCTTCACTAACAGCGCCGCCTTCTCGCGATCCATCTCGCCGATGCCAACTGATGGACAAACTTTTGCCAAGGTACATGCTCCACATGCCGGCTTACGTGAGTGACATACCCGTCGACCATGCCAGATCATTCGTTGCGATAAATCTGTCCACTCTTTCATCGGAATGAGCTGGCTTACATCTCGCTCTACCTTAATTGGATCGCTCGAATCAGACCACTTAAATCGACGTGAGAGTCGACCAAAGTGAGTATCAACGGTAATTCCAGGGATACCAAATGCGTATCCTAAAACTACATTTGCAGTTTTGCGACCAACACCCGGGAGGGTTATCAGTTCCTCGAGTGTCCCCGGGACTTCACCATCGAAATTTTCCAGGATGTCTCGGGTTAGCCCTTTTATATATCGGGCTTTGCTGTGATAAAAACCTAGCGGGTAAATAATTTCTTCAATATCTTCAATCGGAGCTCTTACATAAGCCTTAACATTCTTATACTCCTTAAAAAGCGTAGGAGTTACTGAATTCACCCGTTTATCTGTGCACTGGGCTGACAGTACAGTCGCAATAACTAATTGCAATGGGTTCGCAAAATCAAGGGCACAGTAAATCTCGGGATAGTTCTTTGTGAGTTTTTTATAGATTGCTTGAGCGTTCTTTCGGGTTTCGCGATCTGCGCTCATACGAGTAAACTACCCCCGTGTCTATCGAAGATGAAGTCGTACGCAAGGCCCCACTTTTTACAGCGCTCGATGATGCTGCTGCGCTTTCATTGCGCGCCTCAATGGATTCGGTAAAGATTTCTAAGGGTGGAATCCTCTTCAAAGAAGGCGATAGCGGCGAACATGTATATGTAATCGTCGAAGGAAAACTTAAGCTCGGCACCTCAAGTGGTGACGGCCGGGAAAATCTGCTCTCAATTCTGGGACCAGGTGAAATGTTTGGCGAACTTTCACTCTTTGATCCAGGTCCCCGCACTTCTACCGCCACCGCTGTTACTGATGCCCGCCTGCTCTCACTTGGCCACGACAAGTTAATCCCTTGGCTGCGCGACAACCCTGACGTTTCACTTCAACTTTTATCTCGCTTGGCACAGCGCCTGCGCCGCACAAATGAAGCGGTCGGCGATCTTGTCTTTTCAGATGTTCCCGGTCGAGTTGCGAAAGCGCTGATCGATCTCGGTGAACGCTTTGGTAAGCAGACCCCGGAAGGTCTCTTTGTACATCATGATTTAACGCAAGAAGAACTCGCACAATTAGTTGGTGCATCACGCGAAACCGTAAATAAGGCGCTAGCTGATTTTGCTGGACGCGGATGGTTGCGCCTTGATGGTCGCGCAGTATTAATTACCGATCTAGAGCGACTCAGTAAGCGCGGTAAGTAACTCTCCTCAAACGAGATTAAGCAGGAGTAACTTCAACGGTGAGTTCAACCTCAACCGGTGAATTCAGTGGCAACTCAGCAACACCAAGAGCGCTTCGAGCAGCAATTCCGGCATCTCCCCATATGTGCATAAAGAGTTCCGAGGCACCGTTAGCAACGGCTGGTTGGTTGGTAAAACCCTCAGCACCGTTTACATAACAGACTATTCGTACCACTTTAACAATTGAATCTACTGGTGCGACAAGTTCAACTGCAGCTAGTGCGTTAAGTGCACAAATTTCAGCAAGGGACTTGGCTTCTTCGACTGTAATGTCGCTGCCAACTTTTCCAGTCTTCGCAATCGCTCCATCAACCATAGGTAGTTGACCAGCGGTAAAGACAATATTTCCAGTACGTACCGCAGGTACATATGCAGCTACCGGCTTTGCTGCAATCGGAAGTACTAAACCTTTTTCAGCTAACTTGGCGCGAACGTCAGTTGCCATTGTTACTTCAACTCACGCTTTAGGTAAGCAACAAGTTGTTCTCCACCTGGTGCTGGAATGACAGTAACGAGTTCCCAACCATCTGAACCCCATCCATCAAGAATCTGCTTAGTTGCATGTGAAAGTAGTGGCACTGTTGCGTATTCGAACTTCATATTAATTTCCTCCGACTAGGGCTGCTAGTGATGCTTTAACCAATGACGAAACTATTCCACCATCTGCTTTTCCTGCAACTTGCGGCTTAAGAACGCCCATTACCTTGCCCATATCAGCTGGCCCGGCGGCACCCGTTGCTGCAATTGCAGCAGCGATCAAAGCCTTTACATCATCTTCTGAAAGTTGTGCTGGCAGATATTTCGCAATAACTCCACCTTCTGCTTTTTCATCTGCCGCCTTATCTTCACGACCGGCCTTTGCAAATTCTTCTGATGCTTCGCGCCGTTTTTTAGCTTCGCGAGAGAGAACCGTAATAATTTCATCATCAGTGAGCACGCGTGATTCTTTGCCAGAGACTTCTTCATTTGTAATGGCCGTTAAAACCATGCGGATGGTTCCAGAAACCAACTTGTCGCTTGCACGAATTGACTCAGTGAGGTCGCTTCGAAGTCTCTCTTTAAGTCCCACTAGTTTGGTGCTCCAATTCTTTGGATTGATCAAGTCTATCTTCTCATGCCACAGTATCCTTCGATAATCATGAGTTACGTACTTCGCCAAGCGCAGATACCAATCCTGCCTAAGGGCCATGCACCAATCCGCATCCTTCATTTCTCGGATCTGCACCTGACCCCTGCCCGCAAAAGTGAGATTGCCGATCTTAAATCTTTAATCGATCTCAAACCCGACCTTGTCATCAGTACTGGTGACTTTCTTGCGCATATGGATGCAGTGCCAACAACTCTGGATGCACTCGACCCACTTCTGGATACACCCGGGCTCTTTGTCTTTGGCTCCAATGATTACTACGCACCTAAACCAAAGAATCCTTTAAAGTATTTATTAGCCGATCACGGAAAACGCATTCACGGCGAAGATTTACCATGGCCAGAGTTAGATAAAGCACTGCAAGCTCGTGGATGGAAAAATCTCAATCACCACAGATCCATGATCACAATTAACGACACCACGATCGAAGCGCGTGGCACCGATGATGCCCACCTTGAATTTGATGATTACTCACTTGTCGCCGGTGCTCCAGCAGAGTGTGACATTGCAATTGGAGTGACACATGCACCTTATTTGCGAATCCTTAAAGGAATGTCAGATGATCAACTCGATGCAATATTTGCCGGCCACACACACGGTGGCCAAGTACGATTGCCGTGGATTGGTGGATCACGCGCACTAACAACAAATTGTGATCTACCAAATTGGCGTGCACGTGGCTTAACTAAATTTGGTGACGAGCCTTATCTACATGTCTCTGCTGGAATGGGAACAAGTCCCTTCGCCCGCATCCGGGTAGCAAGTCCGCCAGAAGTATCGCTAGTAACTCTTATTTAAGAGCCGCGATATCTGCATCAACCATCAACTCAGCTAGCTCTTTCCAGTGAGTTGTGGCCTTCCATCCAAATGCGTTAAAGGCCTTTGATGGATCGCCGATCAGCGCATCTACCTCTGTTGGACGAATATATTTCTTATCTGTCTCAACATGATCTTGCCAATTAAGACCAGCACGTGAAAACGCTGCCTCTGCAAAGTCTCTTACCGTTGCTCCGACACCGGTTGCAACTACGTAATCATCGGGCTTATCTTGTTGGAGCATCAGCCACATTGATTCGACATACTCTTTTGCAAAACCCCAGTCGCGTACTGCGTCAAGGTTTCCAAGAAATAGCTTGTCTTGCTTGCCAGCTTTAATGGTGGCAACTGCGCGAGTAATTTTACGAGTTACAAATGTTTCACCGCGACGTGGAGATTCATGATTAAAGAGAATTCCATTGGTGGCATGCATTCCGTATCCATCACGGTAATTAACGGTGCACCAGTAGGCCATTAACTTTGCTGCAGCATATGGAGATTGAGGTCTAAAAACTGAAGTTTCATTTTGTGGTGGTGGGGTTGAACCAAAGAGCTCTGAAGTTGATGCCTGATAAAAGCGAGTATCAATATCTGCGCTACGAATTGCTTCAAGTAGACCAACAGCACCCACTGCATCTACTTGGCCGGTGTATTGCGGCATCGTAAATGAGACCTGCACATGTGACTGGGCGCCAAGGTTGTAGACCTCGGTTGGTTTAATTTCACGAATTAAGTTGGTTAGTCCAACACCATCGATGAGATCTCCGTAGTGAAGAAATAATTTTGGGTTCTTTGCATGAGGATCTTCGTAGATGTGATCGATACGAGATGTATTAAATGTTGATGACCGGCGGATGAGGCCGTGCACTTCGTAACCCTTGGCAAGTAAGAATTCAGCCAGGTAGGAACCATCTTGACCGGTGACACCGGTAACGAATGCGACTTTTCTACTCATCGACGTACTTCTCCTTTTGCAGCGGCATCTTTATACCAAGTTATAGTTGAGACAATTCCTTCACGCAGTGAGATCTTCGGTGCCCAACCTAGCGACTTTGCCTTAGATACATCGAGAACTTTACGTGGTGTTCCATCAGGTTTTGTTGAATCCCATTGAATTTCACCAACGAAGCCTGCTAATTCGGCTATTAGTTCGGCCAACTCTTTAATAGTCAGATCTTCACCACTACCGATATTGAGGTGACCTGACTCGTTGTAAGTATTACCAAGATGTAGCACCGCTGCCGCAAGATCATCGACGTGCAAGAACTCGCGCTTTGGTGATCCAGTCCCCCAGAGAGTTTCAACGGCGGCACCGCTTGCTTGGGCTTCAACAAATCGACGAATAAAAGCTGGCAATACGTGCGATCCCTGTAGCTCAAAATTATCAAAAGGGCCATAAAGATTTGTAGGCATGAGTGAGATCCACTTGCGACCGTATTCTTTTCTAAACGACTTGATCAACTCGATTCCAGCAATCTTTGCGATCGCATAAGCAGAGTTAGTCTCTTCCAACGGGCCAGTCAGTAAATACTCTTCCTTAATTGGCTGTGCGCAATCACGCGGATAGATACATGAACTTCCAAGAAAGATAAATTTTTCGACATCTGCAGCATGGGCTGCCTCCATCAGATTGCTTTGGATACGTACGTTATCGGCCAGGAATTCAACCGGGTAAGAATTATTTGCCCCGATTCCACCGACCTTGGCGGCGGCGTCAATGACTAGGGTCGGCTTTACCGATGCGATGAAATCGAAGGTAGCGTTGCGATCGAGTAGATCAACAACTTTTCGATTAACCGGGATTACTTCGTGGCCAGCGGCTACATATGCGCGGACAATTGCCGAGCCGGCCAGGCCTGTGCCGCCAGCTACAACGATTGTCATGGAACGAGTCTATCGAGAGTTACTTTGTAAATTCGACAGCGAGCAGCTCAGCGATTTGAGCGGTATTTAACGCCGCACCTTTACGTAAATTATCGCCGCAGACAAAGAGATCAAGTGACATTGGATCATCGATGCTCTTACGTACACGACCCACCCATGTCGGATCAGTGCCGACAACATCTGCTGGGGTTGGGAATTTGTAGTTCTCTGGATCATCAACAAGAAGTACCCCAGCAGCGTTAGCGAGGATATCTTGTGCTGCTTTTCGGGAAGGCTCTTTCGCAAAGGTCGCATGAACTGTGAGTGAGTGAGTAGTAATTACTGGCACTCGAACACAGGTCGCAGAAACTTTCAGATTTGGTAAACCAAGAATCTTTCGTGACTCGTCGCGCACTTTAAGTTCTTCCGATGAATAACCATCTTCTTTGAGTGAGCCAGCCCATGGAATAACGTTAAGAATAAGTGGCGCTGGAAATGGACCGTTATCTTTAATAACGCTGCGCAGATCGCCAGGCCGATCACCGGCATCTGTTCCGGCAACATCTTTAATCTGTTGACGTAAAGAATCGATACCCGCTTGGCCAGCACCTGATGCTGCTTGATATGAAGAAACCACGAGCTCTTTTAATTCGTACTCACTGTGCAGAGCACCCATTGCAACAATCATCGAAAGTGTTGTGCAATTCGGATTAGAGATAATTCCCCGGGGGCGATTCTTAATTTCTTGCGGATTAACCTCTGGCACTACTAGCGGAATATCCGCATCCATTCGGAACGCTCCTGAGTTATCTACAACGACTGCCCCGCGTGCTGCCGCAATCGGTGCCCATTCAATAGAAATTTCATCGGGCACATCAAACATAGCGACATCAATGCCATCAAATGCTTCTGGTGATAGTGCAACAACGGTGAGTTCTTCGCCACGACAAACCAATTTCTTTCCTGCACTGCGTGCAGATGCGATCAAACGAATTTCGCCCCAGACTTCTTTGCGTTCTGAAAGAATTCCAAGCATGACGGTGCCAACTGCGCCAGTCGCGCCAACAACTGCAAGTGATGGTTTGCGGGTCATCGACCAGTACCTCCGTAAACAACTGCTTCAACCTGATCTGCATCTAGTTGAAAAGCCGTGTGGGCAGCCTTTGTGGCGCGCTCTAAATCAGCTTCGCGAACAATGATTGAGATACGAATTTCAGAGGTAGAGATCATTTCGATATTTACTCCCACCTCAGACATGGCGGCGAAAAATGTTGCTGTCACACCTGGATTAGAGCGCATACCCGCACCGACAAGTGAAAGTTTTCCGATGGTGTCATCGTAGAGAATTGAGGCAAAGCCAACTTCACCTTGAATGCGTTGTAAGACTGCAGTGCCATCAGCACCTTCTGCCTTAGGTAGCGTGAATGAAATATCAGTAAGTCCGGTCGCTGCTGCAGAAATATTCTGCACAATCATGTCGATGTTGATGTCAGCATCAGCGATTGCTTGGAAGATGCGAGCAGCAACGCCGGTACGGTCTGGCACTCCAACAATTGTGATCTTCGCTTCCGACTTATCGTGTGCGACGCCGGCGATGATTGCTTGTTCCATGGTTCCTCCTTGGGGATGGTTTGCAACCACCCATGTTCCTTCGTTGGGTGAAAATGATGAACGTACGTGAATCGGTAAGTCGTAGCGGCGGGCATACTCAACGCAACGAAGGTGTAAAACTTTTGCACCGGCTGCTGCGAGTTCGAGCATCTCTTCATATGTCACTGTTTTTAATTTACGTGCTTGCGGAACAACGCGTGGATCGGCGCTAAAGACGCCATCTACATCGGTGTAAATTTCACATACATCTGCATCGAGTGCTGCGGCTAGCGCCACTGCTGTTGTATCGGAACCACCACGGCCAAGTGTTGTAATGTCTTTTGTATCTTGCGAGATTCCTTGGAAGCCGGCGACGATTGCAATTGCACCTTCTTCGATTGCTTCCCGGATACGACCTGGTGCCACATCAATAATGCGCGCCTTGCCATGAGTTGATGTTGTAATAACGCCAGCTTGGCTTCCGGTAAATGAGCGCGCTTCAAAACCTAAATTATTAATTGCCATCGCAAGCAGCGCCATAGAAATTCGCTCACCGGCCGTCAGCAACATATCGAGTTCGCGGCCTTGCGGAATTGGTGTCACTGCATTCGCTAATTCAATGAGTTCATCGGTGGTATCGCCCATGGCGCTGACAACGACAACAACCTGGTTGCCATCTTTCTTCGAGGCGACGATGCGGGCGGCAACCCGCTTCATGCCCTCGGCATCAGCGACTGAAGATCCGCCATATTTTTGAACAATGAGTCCCATGGCGCAAGTGTGAAGCAAGGGCCAGGCTCGGGGCTAGCCCAATAAGTCATATTTCATATTTTGAGACGGCACGCATCTCAGCAATTGGGAATCTATCCCTCTACCGTGCGACGTCCTTCAAAGGCGCGGCCGAGCGTGACTTCATCGGCATATTCGAGATCCCCGCCCACCGGCAGGCCGCTGGCCAGACGCGAAACGCTGATGCCAAGCGGCTTAATCAAGCGCGCCAAATATGTCGCCGTCGCTTCACCCTCGAGGTTGGGGTCAGTCGCCAAGATAACTTCAGTAATCGTTGCATCCGCCAGCCGAGTCATTAATTCACGGATGCGAAGTTGTTCCGGGCCAATGCCATCGATCGGACTGATCGCGCCACCAAGTACGTGATAGCGACCGCGAAATTCGCGAGTACGTTCAACTGCGATTACATCTTTGCTCTCTTCGACAACACAAATTTGGGTTGGGTCACGTCGAGGATCACGGCAGATACGACATTCAGTCTCTTCTGAAACGTTGCCACAGTGCACACAAAACTTTACCCGTTCTTTCACGGTACGGATCGCATCGACTAAGGCAAGAGCTGCATCATTTTCACTCTGCAGAATATGGAAAGCAATACGTTGCGCCGACTTAGGTCCAATTCCTGGCAAGCGACCCAACTCATCAATTAAATCTTGAATCGCGCCTTCATACATTCCCGATGTCATCTATTTTAATTCTTCTCAATTATAACTTTTGCGCCAAGCTCAGCCGCTAGTAGCGCAGCACCTGAAAGCAAGTTCTTGTCGGTAGGGGCTTCATCAGTGCGAACTGCGCGCGCTGCTGGTGAACTATTTGGATCAATCGATGGATCAACAATTGCCTCAATTTTTCGATCAAGTCCGGTGACATCGATAAATGCTAAACGTAAGATCTCATCAGATTCAGAGCGAATAAATGAATCACGCGCACCTTGGTTAGCCATCCCAATCGTAATATTTTTCTCATCAAGGCCCATGATCTGCGCACTTGCACTCAGTAGTGACCATGTCAGACGACGACGCTTCTTTACATTCTCAATTACTTCTGGCCACAAGCGACGAAGCGAAGCAACATCTATCGCCTCAGTCGGTGCAGCCGCTTGCTGCTTTATCTCTTTTACAATTTCTTTTGCTTCTTCAAGTACTTCAATCTTCTTCTCAACCACCGACTTGCTCTCCACAACAGGGGCGGCGGCGACTGGAGTTGCTGGCGGTGTTGAAGATGGTGTTGTCATTCCTTGTACGCGTTCGAGTCTTTCAAGGCGTGCTTGCAAACCTGAATCACTGCCATCGCCCATTGGCAACAACATGCGGCCGCAGATTAACTCGAGAATTAAACGTGGCGCAGTGGCTCCACGCATCTGAGTAAGGCCCTCTGCTGCAATATCGGCAGCGCGTGAAAGCGTTGCTGCGCCGAGGTTTTTAGCCTGCACAACCATTCGCTCTAATTGATCTTCTGGAATTTCGCGCAAGATCGAATTAGCGTGTGTTGCAGCAAGTGCATCCACGATCATTAAATCACGAAGACGCTCAAGGAAATCGCTGGCAAAGCGACGAGGATCATGGCCAGATTCGATGACGCGATCAATTGTTTTAAATAATGTCGCACCATCGCGTGCGGCAAGTGCATCGACGGCATCATCTAGTAGCGCGCTATCGGTAAATCCAAGCAACTGAATTGCGATTTCGTAACTGACTCCATCGCTACCGGCGCCCGCTAAGAGTTGCCCCAAAACCGAAAGTGCATCACGGACTGAGCCACCGCTGGCACGAACAACAAGTGGGATTACACCCTTTGCTACTTTGACGCCTTCTTCAGCGCAAATCTTCTCTAAGTGCTCGCCAAGAATTCCAGGTGGAACTAAACGGAAGGGATAGTGATGAGTACGTGAGCGAATTGTTGAGATTAACTTCTCTGGCTCAGTTGTAGCAAAGATAAAGATAACGTGTGGTGGTGGCTCTTCTACAACTTTGAGTAGCGCATTTGCTGCGCCCGGTCCGAGTTGGTGTGCTTCATCAATAATATAAATTTTGTACTTGCTCTGTACCGGTGCAAAGAAAGCCTTGTCGCGAAGATCGCGGGCATCATCTACTAGACCATGTGTTGCTGCATCAAGTTCAATAACATCGAGAGAACCTGGACCATTGGCTACTAAATCTTTACATGATTGACAGAGACCACACGGATTAGGTGTTGGTCCTTTCTCACAGTTAAGTGATCGCGCCATAATGCGAGCGCTTGATGTCTTTCCACAACCGCGAGGACCGCTAAATAAATATGCGTGATGTGTACGACCAGATTCGAGTGCATTAGAAAGTGGCACCGTCACATGTTCTTGTCCAATGACTCCAGCAAATTCAGAGGGGCGATACTTGCGATATAAAGCTAGTGACATCGCTTCCCCCTACTCGTCTCAACTCATGTTAATTCTTCACTCAAATGCACTCACTGCGGAACAGATTCTAAAGTTTTAAGGGACCCTCCGCGCACCCATCAGAGCGCGCCTACCCTTGCTGTATTCCTACCCTGGGGGAGTTCAGCGCGGTAATGCCGCGCGGAGGATCTGGTGAAATCATAGTGAATGCGGGCGATACCCTTAGCACGCTCATTTGGAGGATTCGCATAGCGGCCGAGTGCGCACGCTTGGAAAGCGTGTAATGGGTTAAACCATTCAAGGGTTCAAATCCCTTATCCTCCGCCAGTTTCACTGCCTTCAGATAATGCACTTACAAGCGTTATCGCTTATTCACCTGGAACCCCTGCCTTCTACAGAAGTCACAAGTCGGGACATCCTCCGCCAGTTTCACTGCCTTCAGATAATGCACTTACAAGCGTTATCGCTTATTCACCTGGAACCCCTGCCTTCTACAGAAGTCACAAGTCGGGACATCCTCCGCCACCTGTGGATAACAAAAATAGATCTAGGCTTTTCTAGCCACGCTCCGTAGATGACAAATCAACTTAAATCTAGATTTTTAATCAAATCGCTCATCGTCGTATTATTTGCAACTTTCTCTATCACCAATACTGCTTTTGCCGTAGTTACACCACCATTAACGAAGTGCAACATCCGGGTAGATGATCCACACTTTTCAAAAAGTCTCCAGCGCCATAAAGGAGCCTTAGCAGTTAAGGTAAACGCTCGATCAAAATGTAACAAGTCAATGCGAAATCTTAAACTCTGGGTAGAAATCTATAAAGTTGGTTTTTTACGGGATCACAAAGTTGCAACCGAAGTTATCAACGTAGATGGTTTGATCTTTCCAAATCAAGTCATTACTAATCAAGATACCTATGTCATCTGCACAGACATGCGAATGAGCAAATATTATGGAGTTGCCTTTGCCAGCGCCACAATTAACGGTAGATTAAAGAAAACCCTCAAAGTCACCTCAGCAAAATCTGTCTCCCTCAAATGCGGCACCTGATATAAACTGAAGTAATGAACCCAAAAGATGATGCAGCTAAGTTGAGCGAAGACAGCTGGGATGAATTATATTTTGGTTTAATTTCCGATTTGTGTGAAAAACATGCTTCTCGTTACGAAAGTCAGACTCAAACGTTATTGAAAAACAAGGCATTTAAAGTTTCTGTAGCTGGCGTGAACATTAAATATAAACTTAGCCCACTTGGGTGTTGGTTCTACACTTCAGAATATGTTGATGGCCACACAGGAAGTGGCTGGACTCGCATGGGGTGGAAAAAGTCCGTAAAACGGAAACGACTTCCTAACTTTTTTGCAAAATCGGAAGCTGCAGTACTTCTTAGGCAACCTGATTAAATCTAGCTACGGTGGTGGCGAAACTTGAGATACTCTTCAACGGTGCCTTCAGATAAATCATTCGAGTTAACTCATGAACAGAAAACTAGTGAGATGAATATGATTGCTCGGTGCTTCAGTCTCATGAATAGCGAACGGTCTTGATATGAATCACAGGCAATTGAATTCATGGCGCAACAGACGCTCGCCACAGAGACTGAAGGTTATGTGCTGAATTACAACATTAAGCGCGATAGATATATTTCTTGATGCACTGATCTAAACGCGACTACTTCGGTTAAGATTGCACCGGAGGATTCGCATAGCGGCCGAGTGCGCGCGTCTCGAACACGCGTAGATGAAAGTCTCGAGGGTTCAAATCCCTCATCCTCCGCTCTTTTTATTCGCTTCAGATGAAGCACGCACTAACGTCATCGATTATTTACCTGGAACCCTTGCCCGATACAGAAGTCAGAAGCTGGGACATCCTCCGCTCTTTTTATTCGCTTCAGATGAAGCACGCACTAACGTCATCGATTATTTACCTGGAACCCTTGCCCGATACAGAAGTCAGAAGCTGGGACATCCTCCGCTCTTTTTATTCGCTTCATGTACTTAACACATGGGTGCTATCATGATGTATCAAGTTTTATCATGATGGGGGTACATAGTGACAACTGCACGTGAAAAATTCTCTTCTCAGGCGGATCCGAAACTACTGGCCAAAGTTCGAACATTGGCCGATAAAGAGGGTCGCCAATTTCAATCAATTATTGAAGAGGCTCTCATCGAGTATCTCGAACGTCATCAAAATGATCGTCCTCGCACGCACATTATGGAAGCTCTTGGATTAAGTATGAAAGAGTTTGATGATCTGTATAAGAACTTAGCCAAATAATGGCTTGGGAGTACATCTCGACTGCCGATGCATTGGCAATACACCAAATTCTAATTCGTCAATATGGTGGTACTGACGGCGTCCGAGACATGGGTGCACTTGAGTCTGCTTTGCATAGACCGCAAACCGGATATTACAAAGATATTGTTGAGGAGGCTGCAGCCTTACTAGAAAGTTTGGCTATAAATCACCCGTTCCTGGATGGAAATAAAAGAGTCGCCTTCGCGGTCACTGATATATTTCTTAAAATCAATGGCTTTACTATTCACGGATCAAGTGATGAGATCTACAAAAAATGGATGCAGCTCTTTGATGGCAATTCATTTAAGTATGAGGAGCTAGAACCTTGGCTGCGGAAAGTCGTTACAAAACGAAAAATTTAATGAGCTGACCAGTTGCGATCAGCTCTTAGTTTTCTAGCTGACAGAAATCATTGAGTGGAACCTTCGGGCCGGCAACCACAATGATATGCCCGCTGCGCAAGACAGTTTCTGGGAATGCCGGCGTGTAGCTGCCGTCTCCGCTCGAAGTAGCGACAACGGTAACTCCAAAGGTTGCACGGATTTTTGCATCAGCAAGTGCCATTCCGTCGTACATTTTCGGTACAAAGGTTTTTACCATTACAAAATCATTATCAATTGGAATATATTCAAGTGATTCACCTGAAACAGTGTGTGCGACTCGAATTCCCATATCTCGCTCAGGCAAGATCACTTTATGTGCGCCTAGTTGTTCCAGAATTCGACCGTGCGGCTCGCTATTGGCTTTGGCCCATACGCTCTTTACGCCCAGCTGCAGCAAAAGCGAAGTAGTCAGAATGCTGGCTTCAATGTCGCCACCAATTGCAACAACTGCAGAATCGAACTCGAGGATTCCTAACTCGTGCAGTACTGATTCTTGGGTTGTATCGGCCTTAACACAATGAGTTAACTCTTCTGACATTTGTTGCACGAGCGCTTCATCAGTATCAATACCTAATACCTCATGACCATTGGCCATTAATTCCCGAGCTAAAGCGGTACCAAATCGACCCATTCCAATCACAACGATGCTCTTATGTTGATTGCGTTTCTTGTGCTTAGCCAATTAGGGGCCTCTCTTTTGGTAGTTCGAAGTGCCGATGAGAAATTCTTAAAGCTAACGCCGAGGCGATAATAAGTGGGCCAAGTCTTCCAGTAAACATCAGAACCGCAAGTAAAACTTGGCCGAAGCCAGAAAGTTCGCCAGTAATACCGGTAGAGAGACCAACGGTAGAGAAGGCGGAAACTGTCTCAAAAAGAATTTGGTCAAGCGAAAATTCAGATGTTGCCATCAAAAGCATGGTTGCAAATCCAATGATCGTTACCGAGAGGCTCACGATCGTGAGCGCCTGGCGTTGAATCGAACGTGGCAATCTACGGTTACCAACATTGACTGCGGTCTCGCCTCGAATTTCAGTATAAATAATAAAAAATATAATTGCGAAGGTTGTTACCTTGATACCGCCGGCAGTCGAACCTGATCCGCCACCAATAAACATTAATAAATCCATACCTAGCCAGGTGGCTGGATCCATCGAAGAAATATCAACAGCATTGAATCCACCCGATCTTGGCATGATTGATGCAAAAACTGCATTTACTAGGCGATCAAAAGTGGCCAGAGCGCCAAGTGTTTTTTCATTAGACCACTCCATAAAGCCGATAAATATTGAACCAACAGCAAAGAGAATTCCAGAGGTCCACAGGGTTAGCTTGACGTGAAGTGAAAAGGGCTTCCGTTTTCCATTACTCTGTAGATTTAATTTCCATAATTTTTCGTGAATTTCGATCAAGACTGGGAAACCCAACCCACCAACAATAACTGCCAACCCCATTGGTGCAAGAATGAAAACATCTGAATTAAAAATTTTTAAGTGACCTGAATATAGAGAGAAGCCAGCATTATTAAAGGCAGTGATCGAGTGAAAGATTCCATTTCCCATAGCATTTAAAAAGGGCTCTTGATATTGAAAGTAAAATCTGAGTGTTAAGTAAATGGCCATCACTATTTCAAAAACTAAGTAAATTAAAAATATTCGCTTCAGCAGCTGTGGAACACTCGAAGCGCCTAAAACTTTTGACTCTGTCAGAGTCGTAATTCGATTACTCAAACTAATGCGACCAGAGATGAGAAGTCCCAAGAGGGTCGCAAATGCCACGATTCCTAAACCACCAAGTTGAATTAAAAATAGGAGTGTGACTTTTCCAAAGTGCGACCAATGAGTCGCGGTATCAACGACTGTCAGGCCTGTTAAACAGACGGCAGATACCGCAGTGAATAAAGAGGTAATAAAGGTTTCCTCTTGGCCATCGTTTACAGCGATAGGCAACGAGAGCAGTCCGGTTCCGATTGCAACAGCTGATGCGAACGCTAGGACAACTAATTGGGTTGGCTTAAGTTTTTTCAACTGGTTTTCTTGAGGCATTTTTAAATATCGACGCCGATGTACTTAGTTTCGAGGAATTCGTGGATTCCATCAAAACCACCTTCGCGTCCTAAACCTGATTGCTTGAAGCCACCAAAGGGTGCTGCCGGATCTGAAATAACGCCGCGATTAATGGCTACCATGCCTGATTCGATTGCCTCTGCCATGCGCAGTGCACGTTTAAGATCTTCGGAATAGATATAACTAATGAGTCCGTATTCAGTGTCATTAGCCAGTGTGATCGCTTCTTCATCAGTTGTGAAGGTAACGATCGGGGCAATGGGTCCAAATACTTCATGCTTAAGTATTGGGTTATCGGCGGCAACTTCAATCACTGTTGCTGGATAGAAGGCACCTGCAACATCAGGGATAACTCCACCTGTTAATAGCTTTCCACCACTGGCAACAGATTGATCAACAAGTTCTGCAATCTTGTTTCGCTCTTTGATTGAAACACTTGCACCAAGTTGTGTACTGGCATCTCGGCCACGGCCCATGACAAGTGCTGACATCGCCGCTGTAAATTTCTTTGTGAATTCAGCAGCAACATCTTTCTGTACATAGATTCGATTGGCAGCAGTGCACGCTGCGCCACCATTTCGCATCTTTGCCAACATCAAACCTTTTATAGCTTCATCTATATTGGCATCGTCGAGAATCACAAATGGTGCATTACCGCCAAGCTCCATCGAGCATCGAATGACTCGATCAGATGCTTCGCGAAGTAAGACGCGACCAACTTCGGTAGATCCGGTAAATGAAAGATTCCTTAGTCGAGGATCGTGCAGCATCTTGGTTATTGCCGGACCGGTGCTTTCTGGCAAAATTACATTAAGCACACCTTTAGGAAGTCCTGCACGCTGCATAATCTCGGCAATGGCGAGCGCAGTAAGTGGAGTCTCGGTTGCTGGTTTCAAAATCATTGTGCAACCAGCAGCAATTGCAGGTCCAATCTTTCTAGTCGCCATCGCTGCTGGAAAGTTCCATGGAGTAATTAAGAGAGAAGTACCAATAGGTTGATGCGTTACGAGAATGCGCTTGTCACCGCTTGGAGATTTTCTAAAATCCCCTGGGGTGCGCACCGCTTCTTCTGAGAACCAGCGGAAGAATTCGGCAGCGTAGAGAACTTCACCTTTGGCATCCGGTAGCGCTTTGCCATTCTCTTTTGAAACGAGTTCGGCCAAATAATCTGCTTCAGTGCTCATTAATTCAAATGCCTTACGCAAAATCTCTGCCCGCACGCGTGGGGCAGTTGCAGCCCACGATGTGCTGGCAGCATCTGCTGCAGCGAGTGCAGCTTCATTTTCTTTCTCTCCAGAAAGTGAGACTTCTGCAATAACGCTCAGGTCACTTGGATCATAGACAGGCGTGGTTTTTGGCCCCTCGACCCATTCTCCGTTGATAAACAACTGTGTACGCATAAGATGAGGATACTCAGAGTGTAAAAAGGTCGCCACTGGCGTCCCGTGAAGGAGATGAAGTGCCTAAGTCCTGGACCGATGGAGCGCCAGCCCCGGTCGTTTTACAAGATCATGCCCAACTCGAAGATCCGCTGACATACAAAGTTAAGCGACGCATTCTCGGTGGAGCGCTTAATCGGCATTCATTAGGGCATCAGCGCCTGAGCAAACGGTACGGACTCGGAATTCTTTCATCTGACTGTATTTCTTCTTCTGCCTACGGTTCTGAACAAATTCTTATCGCACTGCTGCCTGCATTTGGATTGGCTGCCTTCACAATTTTGATGCCGATGACAGGCATTGTTATTGCAATTTTAATTCTTATTACTCTCTCTTATCGCAACGTAATTACTGCTTACACAAAAACAGGTGGTGCATACATAGTTGCCCGCGATAACTTTGGGCCAGTGATGGCGCAGATTGCCGCCGTTGCCCTCATGCTTGATTACATCGTAACGCTAGCAATTCAATCCGCTGCCGGAGTTGCCGCGATCATCTCCACTTTCCCATCACTTGAGCCGTGGAAAATGCCGATGATTTTTGCAGTGATCATCTTGCTCACATATGGAAACCTGCGTGGAGTGAAAGAAGCAGGAAAGGCCTTTGCCTTCCCAACATACTTCTTTGTTGGCTGCATGTTCATAGTTTTCTCTATGGGTATTTGGCGCTTGATGAATGGAACTCTGCCCGTTTTGGAAACTGATCTTCCAGGTGCGGTTGAAGTTGGTGAAGCACAAGGTCTACTTACGGTTGCCGCAATCTTTATCTTGCTTCGCGCTTTTGCAAATGGTGGATCATCACTAACTGGCTTGGAAGCAATCTCAGATGGCGTTGCACTTTTTAAGGCTCCAGAGGCAGAGAATGCGAAGAAAACTCTCGTCATCATGAGTACGCTGCTTGGAACTTTGGTTCTTGGAGTCTCTTGGTTTGCACACCACATTCAAGCGATGCCATATGAATCTGGTGTACCAACTGTAATTTCGCAGATCGCAAAAGCAACAATGGGCGATAGTGCAATCGGTCAATTCATGTTTATTATGGTTCAGCTCGCAACAATGCTTATTCTCTTCGCCGGTGCAAATACGACGTACAGCGCATTTCCATTGCTCTGTAATTTCGTTGCCACAGACGGATATCTACCTCGCCAACTCACAAAGCGTGGCCACCGTTTAGCATTTTCAAACGGAATCTTGCTACTCGCTGGTGGCGGGATGGCGCTGGTTCTGATTACAGCGGGCTCGGTCGAACACTTAGTAGCCTTCTATGCGCTCGGTGTTTTTACTGGATTTACTTTGGCTGGATTTGGAATGGCGCGGTATTTCCGACGGACAAAGCCAGATTCATGGAAAGTTAAATATGCAATAAATGCGCTGGCTGGATCTGTTTCATTCTTAATCGTAATTATTTTCTCAGTTGTAAAATTTACACAAGGTGCATGGATGGTTCTGGTCGTCGCCCCAATTATGGTGATGTCGTTCTTGCGTTTACGTCGTCGCTACACCAGCGAACAAGATGCGCTCTCTGTTAACCGCGATCAAGAGCGTGCCACATCAATCGTTCGACACGATGTGACTGTATTGGTAGATAACGTTGATCTAGCGACTGTTGGCGCAATTCGTTACGCCCGTAGCCTTAAGCCACGTACCTTGAGTGCAGTTCACTTTGTGATTGATGATCTACGTGCCGAACAGATTCAAGGGGCTTGGGCTAACTCAGATGCGCTAGACGATGTCACTCTTGAACTGATTGATTGTCCCGATCGGCGTCTGCCAAACGCAGCGCTGGATTACGCAATTCGGATGACTGATAAACAAGATGTTGAACTTACGCTATTGCTTCCACGTCGCGCCTATTCAGGATTCTTAGGTCGACTATTACATGATCAGACCGCTGAAAAAATTGCCGCACCAATCTCACAACTTCAAAGAGTTGTTGCAACCATTGTTCCTTTCGACGTAAATCGAATCCTCTCTGGCGCTGCGCCACAAGCACTTAAGCAAATTGAGAAGGTTAAGGTTGCAACAAAGCCTGCTGCCTTTAAACCAGTTCAAGATGTAATTAAAAAAGTTGAACCTATTAGCCACTACGCCGAAAACTTAACGCTTATCGGTGAGATTCAATGGCGAAAGCGCGCCCATGTACAAGGTCGAGTAACTTCGATTAAGACCGCCCCGCGTGGATCTACCCCGTATTTGCAGGTTGAAGTGTGGGATCGAACCGGTGGTGTAACTTTGCAATTCCTTGGCCGTCGCGAAATCGCTGGGCTAGAAGTTGGTTCACAGATCCGTGCAGAGGGAATGGTTGGCGAAGAAGATGGTTCGCTCACGATTTTAAATCCTTCGTACGAATTACTTGTCTGAGAAGAACTCTTTTAGTACGTCCGCACACTCAGTTGCAAGCACACCCGAAGTTACATTGACTTTAAAGATTGATCGAGGATCACGCAGCACATCCCAGACCGATCCAACCGCCCCAGCCTTCTCATCCCATGCCCCGAATACGAGATCGCTAATACGTGATTGCGCAATCGCACCAGCGCACATCGCACACGGTTCGAGTGTGACAATCAAAGTACATCCATCAAGCCGTGGCTTTTGAAGTCGGGCTGCTGCATTTCGAATGGCAACAATTTCAGCATGAGCGGTTGGATCATTATTTGCCTCACGCTCGTTATATCCAGTTCCAATAACAACACCATCTTGGTTAACAACAATCGCACCAACCGGAACATCACCAGTGGCTAAAGCTTTTCTTGCTAGCTCGAGAGCTTGCTGCATTAATTCTTGGTGATCCAAAATTTTACAACTCCAATAGTTTTGCGAACTCTTCGCTAAAGCCTAGCCGATTAGCGATAGCTTCTAATTGTTCATCTGGAAATAAATCTGGATCGTCACAGAGCGTTGAAAGTTCCATTCGATGTACGCCAAGGTCGGAGAGAATATCTAAATCACCAACAGGTAGACCTTCGTCATCTTCTTCTGGCATATCCAGATCACAAAGTTCAATAAATTCCGCCGCTGTTTCATAATCAAGGGCACATGAGATATCGCTTAAGAATAATTTGATGTGAGAACCAAGAACGCGAATAATCATAAAAAACTCTTCATCAATTGCCAGTAGCGCAATCGCGCCACCATTTGTCTGTTGCGACTTAAGGCGATCAATAATCTGAGGCAAGTCCTGAGCATCAGGAAGCAGCGCCAGGGACCAACGGCCATCTTCGTGCCATGCGGCAACGGCAATATCTACATCGTTGATGAGGGCGTCGCTATCAGATGTCACGTTGCCCATATTCCCACTCATTGGGAAGGAAAGAAAGGGCGGTAAGGTACGGGTTATGAAAGTTCACGTTGCCAACCATCCTCTTATCGCTCATAAATTGACCGTCCTACGCGACAAGACAACGGATTCACCAACATTTCGTCGCTTGGTAGAAGAGCTTGTTACCTTGCTGGCATATGAAGCAACGCGTGATGTTCGCGTTGAGAGTGTAGATATTGTCACACCAGTGCAGGCGACAACGGGTGTGCGCATGGCGCAACCAGGACCAGTTGTGGTTCCAATTCTCCGTGCTGGCCTCGGAATGCTCGAGGGGATGAGTCGACTCATTCCTACCGCTGAGATCGGTTTCCTTGGAATGGTGCGCGATGAAAAAACTTTGCAGGCCAGCACTTATGCAAACCGTCTGCCTGAAGATCTTGCAGGGCGTCAATGTTTTGTCTTAGATCCGATGCTTGCAACTGGTGGCACACTTGTTGCCGCAATTAATTTCCTGATTGAGCGTGGTGCAACTGAGATCACTGCAATCTGCATCTTGTCGGCACCCGAAGGAATTGCAGTACTACAAGAGGCATTCAAAGATTCAGGTATCCCAATAAATCTTGTTACTGGTGCACTAGATGAACGTCTCAACGAACATGGATACATCGTCCCTGGGCTCGGAGATGCGGGAGACCGACTCTACGGAGTCGTGTAAAAATGGCGTCAACTTCCCCAGGCTACGGGATAACAATTCGAGTTGAAGGTACACCAGATTCACAACCAGTTGCTCTCATTACCTCTGCCCTTGCTACAGCTGGGGCAACAATTACCGCACTCGATGTTGTGGAGTCAGATCTCACGCGCGTAATAATTGACGTTACTTGTGACACGATAAATGCAGATCATGCCGATGAAATAACAGCTTCACTCAATGCCGTAAATGGGCTAGAAGTCCACAAGGTTTCTGACCGAACATTTTTACTTCACTTAGGTGGAAAAATTGAGATCGCCTCTAAAGTCCCGCTTAAAACTCGAGATGATTTGTCTCGTGCCTACACTCCCGGTGTTGCACGGATTAGCCAAGCCATTGTTGAGGACCCAACAAATGTGCGTCGCCTGACAATGAAACGAAATACTGTCGCAGTAGTCACTGACGGTTCGGCAGTGCTAGGTCTTGGAAATATTGGACCAGCTGCAGCTCTTCCTGTGATGGAGGGTAAGGCCGCCCTCTTTAAGCGCTTTGCAAATGTGGATGCTTGGCCTGTCTGTCTAGATACCCAAGATGTAGATGAAATTGTGCGAACAGTTCAGCTAATCGCACCTGTCTACGGCGGAATTAACCTGGAAGATATCTCAGCACCGCGCTGTTTTGAGATTGAAGAACGACTGCGCAAACTTCTTGATATTCCCGTTTTCCACGATGACCAACATGGAACTGCGATTGTAGTTTTGGCTGCACTTTCAAATGCGCTGAAATTGGTGAAGAAAGATTTATCCAATGTAAAAATAATCATGAGCGGAGCAGGCGCTGCTGGAACCGCAGTTGCCCGACTTTTAGTTAAAAGCGGTGCCGTAAACATAATTGCCTTTGATAAAGATGGTGCCATTAATAATTCCCGTGGCCGAGATGATCATATGCGGGCCTGGTTTATTGATAACTCAAATCCATCAAATTTCGATGGGACCATTCATGACGCTATGAAGGGCGCAGATGTATTTATTGGAGTAAGTGCGCCAAATGTAGTTTCAGAAAATGATGTCGCAGCAATGGCGTCGCAATCCATCGTCTTTGCACTAGCCAACCCTGATCCTGAAATTGATCCAGTAATCGCTCGTAAGTATGCAGCCGTTGTTGCTACGGGACGCAGTGACCAACCAAATCAGATTAATAACGTCTTAGCCTTCCCGGGCATTTTTCGTGGATTGTTAGATGCGCAGGCACATAAAATTACTGATGACTTGCTTGTGGCCGCAGCTAATGCAATTGCTGATTGTGTCTCTGAATCTCAGCTCAACGCCTCTTTTATTATTCCAAGTGTCTTTGATCCTCAGGTGGTAACAAAGGTTGCCGCCGCGGTTCGGCAGAGTGTATGAGTTCACTCTCCCAATTTTTTGTTGATAATTTTGAGACGTTAGCACCGTTTGTCTTTTACTTAATTGTTGGTCTAATCATTTTTATTGAAACTGGCGTTCTGCTTGGATTCTTTCTCCCGGGTGACTCATTGCTCTTCGCCGCTGGTTTCGTGGCTTCAACGCACGGCAATATCAATCCAGCAATTTTGGCGGTAGTTGTTTTTACGGCAGCATTTCTTGGTGACCAAGTCGGATTCGCCTTCGGTCGCGTTGTGGGTCGACCGTATTTAGATAAGCGCCAATCGCCGCGAATTCAAAAGATGATCGCGCGAGCTGAGCGTTACTATGAAAAATATGGCTTCTGGGCGGTGATCGGCTCTCGCTTTATTCCGTGGGTCCGTACCTTTGTTCCGCCAATTGCAGGTTCGACTGCAATGAATTACTACAAGTTTTTACTTGCAAACGCTTTAGGTGCCTTAATCTGGGGTGTAGGAATTACGCTCTCGGGTTTCTATGCTGCTTCTCTGCCATGGGTCAAAACATGGGCAGTAGGTATTGGCTGGGTCTTTATTATTCTGTGGTTAATTTCTTTAGCTGTGAGTTTCGTACGCCACCGACGAGTACTCCAAGATAAGTAAGCGCAATACCCACGACTAGATAAATACTCACCTGCACTCCTTGCGTTGGTGAATAAATATCAATAATTAGTGAAGCCAATAGTTGGCCGCCAACGCTAATCAATGTGAAGGTTAATACACCGAGGTGTTGCACAATCGTTGAGGTAAATGCAATGTAAACAACACCGATTGCTCCGCCAGTATAAATCCACCAAGGTCCAGCCGGAAGTGCTGAAAGATTGTTGCCCCCGAGGAAGAGCACGACCAACAGCAGTACTGATAAAAATGTTGTTCCCATTGCAAAATTTAGTAAAGATGTCGCAAAGCTTTGATTGGTGTGTTCATTGATTTGACCATTGAGGGCTCTCTGAACCCCAACGATAGCCCCGGCCAGAACTCCCAATAGAACAGCGGCGATTGATAAATTTCTTCCATCTAAACGATCGGCGACTGAGATAAATACGGCAAAGACGGTGAGAAAAGCGGCCATGACTCGACGAGGTGTAATAACTTTTTTACCACCACCAGTGAGTCCTATCCGATCAACTACCAATGAAATTGCGCTCTGGCCTGCAATTGAGGCAACTGAGTAGATCGCCACTCCAATTAAGGGAACTATCTGGGTTTGTACCGCAACAAAACCTCCGCCCAGCATGCCAGCAAATAAAGTCCAAGGTGAAAGGTTTTTTCTTTCGACTGAGTTACGCAGATTTCGAACCCCTTGCTTTATGGAAGGGTTAAAAATTGCGATAATAGAAATGATGATCAGACCTGAACCAAACGAGACTAGCGCTGCCTGAATGCCATTGCCAAGACGATGGGATAATTCACCATTTGCGCGTGCCTGCAGCGCAATCATGAGACCAGAGATGGCAGCAAGAATATCTAACCGCTTGTGCTTCATGTCGTGACTGTAATCTAGTTATCAAGTAGCAGTGTTAATTCCAACCACTCTTCTTCACGTTGAGCTAATTCTTGCTCAGCCGCTGCGATTGATGAAACAAGAGTTGTTAAGGTATCAGGATCGTGCGATGAACCCTCTTGTTCACTTTTAAGGTTTGCAATCTTTTCCCGCCCCTTAGCGATCTGACGTTCAAGTCGAGCAAGATCTTTCTTCATCGTGCGTTCTTCCGCTGCCGATGAAGTCTTACCTGCACTTTGTGTGGACTTGGTGGTTAATGATTTTGCCCGATCTTCAAGGTATTGATCAACCCCACGTGGAAGATCTCGCAAATTTTTATCTCCAAGCAACCCAACAAAGCGATCACAGACGCGCTCAAGGAAGTACCGATCGTGCGAAATTACAATCAAAGTGCCACCATAACTATCAAGCAAATCTTCTAGTTCAGTAAGGGTCTCAATATCAAAATCATTAGTTGGTTCATCTAAAAGAAGGACGTTGGGAGAATTCATTAATAACCGAGTGAGTTGTAAGCGCCGCTTCTCCCCACCAGATAAATCACCGACCGGAGTCCATTGTCCATCTCGGTTAAATCCAAGTCGTTCGCAGAGTTGTGATGCTGAAAGAGTGCGGCCCTTACCGATTTCAATATGGTTTGCCACGTTCTCAACCGCTTCAAGGACACGCCACGTTGGGTCGAGTTCGTCAAGGTGTTGAGTTAGAAATGCAATTTTCACAGTAATTCCCGTGACTAATTTTCCAGCAGCAAGATCTAACTCGGCCGCCATCGTGCGCATCAAAGTTGTCTTTCCGGCACCATTAATACCGACAATTCCAATTCGATCTCCTGGACCAATGTTCCAAGTTAATTCGCTGATGAGTTCTTTATCGCCAGCAGAGATCTTGGCATGCTGAAATTCAAGAACGGTGCGGCCTAATCGATTGAGCGCAAACTTTAATAATTCACTCTGATCTCGTGGAGGTGGTTCTGCGCTAATGAGTTCGTTCGCTGCATCAACTCGAAACTTTGGTTTTACAGTCTGCGCCGGAGCGCCGCGACGAAGCCAGGCTAACTCTTTTCGAATCAAACTATTGCGTCGAGCATCCATCGCACTTGATTGACGGGATCGTTCGGCCTTTGCAAGCACGAATGCAGAATATCCACCGTCATACTCTTCGAGTGATCCACCGACTACTTCCCAAGTCCGATCTGTTACTGCATCCAAAAACCAACGATCGTGCGTCACAACAAGCACTGCTAAATCTCGGCGGGCATTGAGATGCCGCGCAAGCCAATCGACACCTTCGACATCTAGGTGGTTAGTTGGCTCATCGAGCATAATTAAATCAAGTTCGTCAATCAGCAACTTTGCAAGACCTACGCGGCGCTTTTCGCCACCGGATAAGGTAATAAAAACTTGTTCAAAGAGATGATCATCAAATCCGCCAAAGAGTCCAGTAAATACTTCACGGATTTTCGGATCACTCGCCCACTCATGTTTTTCGCGGTTTCCAATAACAATATCTCCCACGGTTGCGCTCTTGTCTGCAACATCGACCTGGGAAAGCATTCCTACCCGAACGGAATTTCCTTGCGTGACTCGACCTTCATCGGCTACTTCAAGGCCGGCAATAATCTTCATCAAAGTGCTTTTGCCAGCACCATTGCGGCCGACAATTCCAATGCGGTCGCCTTCAGCAACACCGATTGATACCTTCGTTAGAAGTGGCCGAATATCGAAGGCTTTACTCACTCCTTCAAGATTTACAAGATTGCGCGCCATAGTGGATAAGCGTACCTTTGCGCGATGAAGGTTACTGACCGTGCTTATGCACTCGCTTTGGATGAACAAGATCCACTGAAGGCTTTTAAATCAAAATTTATGATCAGCGATCCCGAGATGTGTTATTTGGATGGAAATTCACTTGGGCGTTTACCACTTTCAACTATCACCGCCGTCAATGATTTCATGGTCAATGAGTGGGGACCTGAAGTTGTAACAGGTTGGGGCCACTGGGTAGATGAAGCCCAACCCACTGGAGACCTATTAGGACGTGCGACTCTTGGTGCTGGTCCAGGACAAGTTTTAGTGTGTGACACAACGTCAGTGAATTTCTATCAACTGGCACTAGCGGCAATCAACGCCCGTCCTGGTCGTAAAACAATAATTATTGATGCTGCTAACTTTCCAACAGATCGTTATATTCTCGATGGAATTGCCAAGCAGCTTGGTCTCAATCTTGTCATTATCGATAACGAAGATTCCACAATCGCACAGAACGAAAGAATCACGACTTCACTCTTGGAAAAGTATTTAAATGAAGATGTAGCGCTGGTTACCTTGCAGGTTATTCAATATCGTTCCGGTGCACGAAATGACATCAAATCTTTGACAGACCTCGTTCGAAGCTATGATGCATTTCTCCTGTGGGATGCAAGCCATGCAGTGGGTGCAATTGAGATGGATTTTGATATTAACGGTGTCGATATCGCAGTTGGGTGTACATATAAATATGGAAACTCAGGTCCCGGTGCACCAGCCTGGCTCTATGTAAATAAGCGTGTACAAGCTGAATTGCAAGTTCCAATTCAAGGATGGTTCTCACAAGGTGACCAGTTTGGAATGGGCCCAACATTTGATCGAGCAGGTGGAATTCGTGGATTTCAAATTGCAAGCCCTTCACTGATCGGCCTTCGTTGTGTTCAAAGCGCCTTTGCAATGATTGAAGAGGCTGGAATAGATTCGATTGCGAAAAAGGCTGCCGCTGGAACCGACATTATGATTGAGCTCTATGACGCATGGTTGGCAGAATTGGGATTCACTTTATTAACATCTCGTAATTCAATAGAGCGTGGCGGACACATATCGATAGGGCACCCGGATGCAGATCGAATTTGTATTGCGCTTCGCCAATTTGCCAATGTCATTCCTGATTACCGAACACCAAATTCAATTCGACTTGCAATCGCGCCATTGCCAACTTCTTACGTCGAAATCTGGGATGGCTTTTCCCGCATCCGCGACCTTGTTTCAACTCGTCAATACGAGAAAATTAAAGGTTCAGATTCAAGAGTTACTTAAGTAAGATCTACTTTGCTGGTAACCCTGCGATAACTAGTTCATCAAGTGGTTTACGACTGCGCGGTGCAACTTCACGCTCGGCCGCCGGCCCTGCCAATTTCTCAGGTGCATCTTGGGTTCCAATTGCCACTACGACAACAGGTACTAATTCACTTGTCATCTCTAGGTTAAGGCGAACCGCATCTTTATCGAATCCAGTCATCTGGTGTGCGACTAAACCGCGATCATGAGTTTCAAAGACCAATTGGCCGACCGCTAAACCGCAATCAAATTGATAATCGGGGTGTATGGATCCATCATCTCGAGTTGGACGCGCTGCAACAAGGATCAGGGCGGAAGCATTCTTAGCCCAGCCTTGGTTGAACTCAACTAACGATTGCAAAATATTGCTATATGTCTGGTCGCCCCGCTTACCGACAAAAAAACGCCAAGGCTGTCCGTTAAATGCAGAAGGCGCCCACCTTGCTGCCTCAAGGATTGCAAGTAAATCTAAATCACTTATGGATTCACCTGGGTTGAAGGAGCGAGGGCTCCGACGAACCGCAATAATCTCATTGACTGGTACTACTGTCTTTGCGCGCATAACCCAAGATTTTAACCAACTACAGAGATCATTGCACTCTGAAACGATAGATAAGAGCCATCAATTAGCGTTAAAATATAACTATGTCTTTTAAAATTCACCCCACAAAATCAGCGTTAATTAATACGACCGTTGAGTTACTCAGTAGCAAGCATCCTGGTGAAATTGCCGTCGATGAAATTCTAGAACTCTCGGGTATATCTAAGGGCAGCCTCTATCATCACTTTGAAGATTTAGCGGAGTTACTGGAAACTGCCCAAGTCGAACGTTATGCAATCTGGGTGGATCGAAGCATCGAAGCGATAACTGGAATGATCGCAAAAATTAAGAGCCGTGAAGAATTATTAGAGGGTCTTAAAAAGGTAACGCGAATGACCCAGGGGCCTAAATATCAAAAAATTCGATACGAACGGGCGCGCGCAATTGCAAGTGCTGAACACAATCCGCGGTATCGAAAAGCTCTCGCGAAAGAGCAGACTCGACTTACTGATGCACTAGAAGATCTGATTAAAGAGGCACGAAATAAAGGTTTCTATGCCACCGATTTTGATGCCCGTGCTGGCGCTGTGCTCGTGCAGGCATATTCAATCGGAGCCATCATTGATGACTTTGTAGATAACCAGATTGATCCAGAAGCTTGGTATCTACTCATCGACAAGGTTGTTGATAAAGTCTTTTTGCCATGATTTTTTCTATGACCAGCGCTGTTGTGGATGGAAAGATTCAAGAAGATATTTGGATTGAAGTCCTCAACGGAATCATCACTGGTATTGGTCACGGGGAAAATGTATTAAGTGAGAAAACTTATAGCGGTACTTTGATCCCGGGATTTGTGGATATGCATTCGCACGGCGCTGGCGGATATTACTTCGCTGATTCTGATCCCACTCATGTTCAAATCGCAATCAATACTCATCGATCATATGGAACAACATCAATTCTGGCAAGTCTTGTCACGACAGATCTTGTAACACTCGCCAGTCAAATTAAATCGTTAAGTCCACTAGTTAAGTCCGGCGCACTCGTCGGAATCCACCTCGAAGGCCCTTATTTATCAACCGCTAAATGTGGCGCGCATGATCCAGCGCTTCTTCGCACTCCACATCTTGATGAAATTAAATCGCTGATTGAGATCGGTCAAGGCTCGATTCGGATGGTGACTATCGCCCCCGAACTTGATGGCGCACTGATTGCAATTCAATGGCTGGTTTCTCAGGGAGTTATCGCGGCAATTGGCCACTCCGACGCCGACGCCGATACGGCCAGAATGGCGATAGATGCAGGTGCCAAAGTCGTGACTCACTTTACTAATGCCATGTCGAAATCAATTACTAACACTTCGATGGCGACTCAAGTGCTCAATGATTCTCGTGTTGCCCTCGAACTCATCAATGACGGTACCCACGTTCCAAGCGAGACGATTTCAGCTATGAAAGCGAATGCAGGTCAGCGAATTGTCCTGGTTACAGATGCAATGTCTGCTGCTGGCTTAAGTGATGGTGCGTACATAATTGGAAAACTCGACGTTCTTGTTGAGAATTCAATTGCTCGTCTAGTCGGTTCTGGTGCACTAGCTGGAAGCACGCTGACAATGGATCGAGCATTTATTAATTTCATTGAAAAAGATGGTTTTTCTCTTCCTGATGCAGTTTTCGCTGCCGCAACTTTACCTGCACAAATTCTTGGATTAAATGACGTCGGTTCAATAAAAGTTGGTAAAAAGGCTAATCTTCTAAATTTTGATGGAAAAAGTGTAGAACTCCTTACTTTTTAACTTTTTTTACATCGTAAACACGCATGGTTTTCATATAAGTTGCAACTTTTTTAGGGATCAGGGACACTTAAGGCCTAACGAACTGGACTTAAAAATGTTATCCACGATGCATACGCATCACTCAGAAGCTTTTCGTCATGTACCTGCAACATCAAAACCAGTTTCACCAGAGCGAGTTGCTCAAGTTTTGGCAGATGAATGGAAACTTTTCACTAAGAACACAAAGGGCTCTGAAATTGAGAGCAAGCGTGCTTTTGGATCACTTCCACTTGGAGTGACCTCTAGCTTCCAACATTGGGATCCATATCCAATTTCAATTGCATCGGCCGATGGCGCCTGGATGACCGATGTCGATGGGCGTAGATTGCTCGATCTCTCAATGGGCTTCGGTGCAATGCTTGCTGGCCACCTCAATCCAATCGTGGTGGAAGAGGTTGAAATAGCCTTGAAGCAGGGAATGCTCTTTGTCACCCCATCACCAACCTCAACCGATGCCGCTGAACGCATGTGTCGTCGATTCGGAATCGATCAAATTAGATTTACTAACTCTGGAACCGAATCAACGATGTACGCCGTCCGCGTTGCGCGCTCTGCAACCGACAAGATGGGAATCCTTAAAGTTGAAGGTGGCTACCACGGTAGCTATGACCCATTTGTAGTCTCAAGTAAGCCACCACTTCATCTTGTTGGCGATGCCGAAAATCCAATACCGGCGATCGATAGCAATTTGGTTCCGGGAGATATCTACGTCGTCCCATTTAATAATTTGCCAGCGCTCGAGCGGATGTTCGAAGCAAACGCTGCCAAGATCGCCTGCTTCATCGTTGAGCCGGTTCTAGAAAACCTTGCAATCGTTCTACCGGATGCCGGTTATCTTGAAGGTGTCCGCGAACTATGCGATACCTACAACGTCGTCTTAATCTTTGATGAAGTAAAAACTGGCCTTACATCTGGTCCCCAAGGAGCTGCTGCTCGTCTTGGAGTAAAGCCAGATCTCATCACTCTTGCAAAATCAATTGGCGGCGGACTTCCACTTGCTGCATTCGGCGGTAAGAAAAAATATATGGACTTTGTTTCAAATGGCTCGATGGCACACTTCGGTACCTTTAATGGAAATCCACTTGCGATGGCAGGTATTCGTGCAATTGATCGAATCTGCACTGATGAAGCGATGGCGGCGGCAGAAGCACTTAATATGCAGGCGCTTGCGCGTATTAGCGCAATTATTGAAGAGTATGAATTACCTGCACACACTGTTGGATTCGGAGTTAAAGGCTGCGTAACGTGGTCTACCGAACCTGTTCGTAACTATCGAGATTACAAAGCAACTGACTTTGGAATTGCAGAAGCGCATTGGCTCTTCTCACTTAATCGCGGAATTATTACTCCACCAGGCTTAGATGAGCAGTGGTTAATTAGTTTGGCGCACGGTCAAGCTGAGATCGATCTTCTTGTTGAAGATTTCCTTGAGTTTGCGATTGCTTTACGTAAGTAATTAAGAAGGTTTAAATAGTCCACGAAGAATGAAGTGGGCGTCCCTCTGCATAACCGGCTGGCGATTGGATTCCAATCGTGGCGCGCTCTGCAAATTCATTGAGGTTTCGGGCACCTGCATAGGTGCAAGATGAACGCAGTCCAGCAATAATTTCATCGAGTAGATCTTCAACACCTGGACGAGCAGAATTAAGATACATCCGAGACGTTGAGATTCCTTCTTCAAAGAGCGCTTTTCTGGCGCGATCAAAGGCATCTTCGCTGGATGTGCGGGCTGCTACTGCGCGAGCAGATGCCATTCCGAAAGATTCCTTAAATAGTTTGCCGCTTGCATCACGCTGTAAATCTCCAGGTGATTCATATGTTCCGGCAAACCATGAACCAATCATTACTTGTGATGCACCCGCAGCAAGTGCCAGTGCAACATCGCGCGGATGGCGCACACCACCATCTGCCCACACTGATTTACCGAGTTCTTTTGCAGCAGCAGCACATTCGAGCACAGCCGAAAATTGTGGGCGACCTACACCTGTCTGCATCCGAGTGGTGCACATTGCACCAGGACCAACTCCGACCTTAACAATATCTGCCCCAGCGGCAATCAAATCACGAGTTCCCTCGGCGGTGACAACATTTCCAGCAACGATTGGAATTGTTGGACTTAGCGCACGAATAATCTTTAACGCCTCGATCATCTTCTTCTGATGTCCATGAGCGGTATCGACAACGAGTACATCTGCGCCAGAATCGATCAGCGTCTTAGCTTTTGCAGCAACATCGCCATTAATACCAACGGCGGTGGCAATACGTAGTCGTCCCTTGCTATCGAGAGCTGGCGTATAAAGAGTGGCCCGAAGTGCACCAATCTGAGTAAGAATTCCAACTAACTCACCTTTGGAATTTACTGCTGGTGCGACGGTGCGGCGATGTTCATGGAGAAAATCAAAGGCTTCACGAGGGTTGTATGTATCTGGGACAACAAAAGGATTCTTGGACATCACCTGCGAAACTTGGGTGAAACGATCGACCGAAAGGCAATCATCTTCGGTGATGATTCCGACCGGCTTATTTCCTTCTACAACTATTACTGCGCCATGAGCGCGCTTATTAATTAAACTAATTGCATCAGCGACAGTATCCGTCGGAGCCAACGTGATTGCGGTATCAAAAAATGGATGACGTGACTTAACCCAAGCGATGACGTCATGAAGAACTGCATGTGGAATATCTTGTGGGATAACTGCGATACCACCACGACGAGCCACGGTTTCGGCCATTCGACGACCAGAGATCGCGGTCATATTCGCAACAACGATTGGAATTGTTGTTCCTGATCCATCTGTTGAATTTAGATCGACATCCATCCGACTGAGGAGTTCTGATGCCGCTGGCACCATGAATACATCGTCATAAGTCAGATCGTAGGTAGGTGTATTTATGAATCGCACGTGAACAAACTATAGGGGCAGTCAGGGGTGAATTCGAAAATCCGCAAGTTCGACAGTCGCTTCGATCAACTCTGCATTCCTTTGGTCGGTGCCTTTAGCCCACTCTTTCGCCGCTTCCGGATCCCGTCCATGTGAAATATGACGTGCAATCAGGCGCGAGATTCGGACATTTTCATCAAGGTAGGCATACCAGGATTGGTCCAGTAACGGCGCAATCTCCTGCCAGCCTCCCGCATTATGCAGAAGATAATTTCCCTCAATAATCACAACGCGAGTTTTCGGCAACACAACACCTTGTGCCGCAATCGATTCTTCGATCGAACGATCAAAGATCGGATAGTAAATTGCAGTTGTCGCTTCACTCTTAATTCTTCGAATTAGTTCAGCGAAACCTTGCACATCAAATGTGTCCGGGGCCCCTTTACGATCAGCTTTAGCTTGGCTCTTTAATACTTTATTGCTGAGATGAAATCCATCCATTGGCACAACACAGACAAGTGCTGGGTCAGAATTTTTCAAAAGGTATTTGGAGAGCGTGGACTTACCACCACCTGGCTTTCCAACTATTCCAATCAGGGTTCGTTTATCTTGTAGCGCTAGTTCCGAAATGCGCACTAGCGCATCTTCCTTAGTTAACTCCAGACTCATTTGCCATAAGCCTTGGCCGCGATTTCTTTTCTTCGTACTAGATACTCAGTCGAAGCATCTGCTACTAAATGTTCAAAGCGATGGTTTCCCTTAATGGAATCTCGCAAGAACTGGGCATCAGTCTCGGAACTAAAAAGTGTCTCACTGTGATCTGGGGTTGTGGTTAATTTATGTGGACGGAGAAGGCGATAAACATATGTAGCCCAGTGAATTCCTGAGACTGCTACCCAACGAAAAATTGTACCGCCAATATTTGATTTCTTGGAATTTCCAGAAGCCAGTGCAAGTAAAATCTGAGCAATCTCGCTGCCACCATTTGTATTTGATAGTTCCACACACTTACTCACTAGGGCACTGCGGACATCTTCTCGTTGTAGTAGCGCAACTGTCTCCGTGATGTGGTCTAGGTCGCTGTGATCGGCTCTGAGTGCATATCCAAAGTTATGACACCACTTCGCGCGTGCATCCTGATCATCCGTGCCACGGATATTTGAAATAAATACTGTTGGAATCTGTGCAGGCAAGAGCTCATGAACACTGTTGTACCCAGTGGCTGCAAGCGCTCCGTCAAAGGCTGCAAGGACTCGAGCTAATGGGAAATGTCTTATCACTCTCACATCTAAGCCAGTTGGAACGAGTGAGACACCTTCGCTATTAACTGGATCTTTAGTGAGAACAACTTGCAGTTGATCCCATCCAATAAGGCCTTTCAGCGCCGCCGTCATTTTTTCATTCATATCTGCATCGCCGGCACCGAGTTGTACTAAGACGGCAGGACGATTTGGATCAAGGTTTAGGAGTGCACGGGCATCACTTCGACTTAAAGCGGTTCCTTTTTTAAAGAGCGAGACTGGCGAAGTCAGTCGCGCATCCGTGCGCTGTGAAGTTGGTCCACGATCATACGAACGGGCAATATCTCCAGGTTCGATTATCTGGTCCATCAACCGTGATTGCAATGGAAGTGCAAAACGCAAAATATTTTTCTGCCATAGTCCTCTTCGAACCCAAACAATCGAAAGTGACGGCCACTTCAATTTGGTCGCAATAAATCCTGGATAAGGGACCACTCCATCAAATGAAATTACGGACGCATCCGTCTCTTGCACAAGGGCTACCAATCGATCGCGAAGATAAGCATCCCATCGATGAGCGGGCATCCATCTGCGAGTTTTCCCTGGAATGTATTCGCAACGAATTCCCATTGTCGACGGAACATCTGCAATTCCACCTGCGACTGAGACCAAGATGGGATTGGCGACCGCTTTGAGCTCTTCTGCAATTGCACAAGCACGTGCGAGGTGGCCCATCCCAATTCCATTACTCGTGGCGAGGATGATGGTTGGTTTATCCACGGCCAAGTGCTTTCCGAAGAATGAGTGATGTAATTTTCTTAATAAATATTAAAAGCTGTTGCGGCGAATTTACTTTCTTGCTTTCCCGCTTTAGATATCGAGTAAATCGCAAGAATCGATTGTGTTTACCTTGATTGAGGGCGGCAAAGCGATCATCGCTTAACCAGAGAATTCCCCACTGCTGCGCAATTGCCGAATACCTTGCGCCACCACTTGAGATTGCGCGTCCTAATGCGGGTGCAAAGAGTGCGAATGCTCGATGATCGTTTTTATCGGCAATACCAATTAGCCCCTGGCCACTGGCAAGTAGATAATCAACTAAATCTTTGAGGTCTAAATTAATTTTGCCTTCTGCGAAAATATAATACGGTATTGAGCCGTGAGTGAATTTGCCAATGATTTCTTCGATTCCAAGAGTTGAATTCGAGTCAATTTCTTCAAATACATACTGGCTATCGCCCTTGAGCCAATTACGAATCTCTCTCAAGTCAGCATGAATATCACCGACTGGTGTGTAGCGCTTATCAAGTAACTTCCAAGGGGCCAATAAGGTGAAGTGTGCATTTGTGCCAGGCAGTGCTAGTAATTTACTGCGAAGGTTGAGAAAATCTGCCAGGTTTGTTTTACGGACATCAACTATCACTTGGTAGGTGGGTACAGACCAATCAAAATTACTTTTGGATCGAACACTATGCATCTGCGGAATAACTTGTGCAAGCGATGGATCGTTGTGTCGATGTATTAACTCTTTACTTGATTCAACCGTGCTGTATCCGAGATGCCATGAGTTTGCTTGGCGATCAACTACCGTGCGCAAACCCTGCGTGAAGATTCTCCAACCTAGTTCGGTATCTTCACCAGTGATTAAATCTCTGTTGTATCCACCTAGTGTTCGCCACTGTGAGTTCCTGATAGAAAAAGTAGCACCAACAAAGGCGCGGTAGCCATCTAGTGCTGGCTTTTCAAGATCAGCTGTCCGAGCAACGCGATCTTCCCAAAGATCTTTACCCCAACTCTCTTGATGCAGGGTCTCGAAATTACCTTCGTTGAGAGATTGCACAAGGCTAGCCGGCGTATATCCCCAGTTTTTTACAAAGCGTTTCCAGCCCAAAACGGCGTAATCATCGCTGTCATGATGCCATTTCATATGATGTGCAAGATGGTCAGGCTGAAAGATCATGTCAGCGTCGATAAACCAGAGCACATCTTCTTTGATGCGAGCAACACAATCATTCGTTGCAGCAGTCTTACCCCATTTTCCCCGGCCATTTTTATAGGGAATTAACTTGGTTTTTGTTGGACGAATTTTTGGAAGTATTAACGCTTTTTCACTTCCATCATCGATCACATACACATGTGTGAGTATGGACGGGTAGTTCTGAGCAGAGAGAGATGCGAGTACTAGATCAAGTTTTTCTTGTCCGTCTCGACAGGCGATAACGACTGCGACCGAGAGTTTTGGCCTTGCTACCAGCGACAAATCATGTGGGCGCGCGAAGCGATATGAAGATTGTGTCATCGCACTTCACCAAAAATCGGATGGTTCCAAATACCAACTACCTGATCGTTTGCGCCATTGAGATACTTTGAATAATTTGTCACATAAGTATGGAATGTAAAAGTTCTACGATAAATATAACCCGCACCAAAGGTCCGCCAAATCTTGCCACCATTATTCGTTACCGCACTTAATAAATATCTATCTACCGCAGTCTCGTCAGCACCAAACCAACCAGCAGCCTCTGCGACTTCACGCTTTGCCAATATGGTTCCACCACAGACCCAATCACTCCAAAGTTCAACTGCCTGAGTTCCACTGGGAGAAAATCTACGCACGGTCAGTTCTAGCGGCTCAAGGTATACATAATTCATTGCTCGGCCGACAACATCTGCACCGGTATCAATAGCGGCATCTAGCAAGTCGCGAAGATGCTCTGGACCGTAATAATCATCGTCATCCATTTTTGCAATGTATTGACCAGTTGATTCAAGTGCAAGGCTCGAAAGAATAGTTCCCAGATTTGATTCTTGACTAAATTTTCTGGTTGACACTTTTACTTTTCTGCGGCCAAGAGCTGCAATCTGCTTCTTATGAGTTACCGAAAGTTCAATCGTATGAAGTCCGATGATGAGGTCAAAAGTTGCAAGACTCTGATTTTGTAACTGTATCAATAAGTGAGTTAGATCATCTGAACGAACTGTTGATACTAAGACTGTAAGGGTTGGATATTTTTTGATCTTTGAGCGACGTTTTTTTCTTATCGCCTCAAGAACGGCGATTTCCTGTGAAAAAGTGGTGAAACGATCCAAGGTATTGATTGGATCCGAAGTCATGTGCCAAGACTACCAATAATCAAAACACGCACTGATAAGATTCGATAATGTCCGATAAGCGCAGCAGCGGTAAAAAACCTGCTCAATCAGACCTTGTTATTACTACTAAAAAGGCGCTGCTTAACATAAAGGCGCTCCCTAAGTATTTCTATAGTCGCTTCATCAATAAGCCTCAGAACGTCAAATCAAAAATTGTCTTTGTGGTCTCTTTCCCTCGATCAGGAACACATGCAATTGGAAGCCTCTTATCTAATGCAGATGTTGGCTTTCGGTATTACGGCGAGTTCTTTATCTTTAATGCGTGGAATTCACAGATTGAGCGAATCAATCGCTTCTATCCGTTTTTCTCACTCAGATATTCGCTTCATCTTCGTAAGCAACGTAAGGCTTGGCAGTATTACAAGTTTGAAAAAACATCTTTAGATGCACGTAAAACTATGTCAGCAATTAGCAAGCTTCCAGGTGTTCACATAATTAAGATCTTTCCGCAACACCTATCAGATCCACTCTTGCAATCCCTGATCGCAGAATTTAAGCCACACATTATCTTCTTACGTCGTAACCACCTAGATCGCTTTGTCTCCCACAAGAAGGCAAATGCTTCCGGAAAGTGGCACACCGCCTCGACTTCAGATCTTGTGATTAATCTAGATCCGAAAGAGTTCGCGAAATTTATTTCTGACTACACCGCTTTCTATACAAATTACTATGCCTTCGCTAAAGCGCAAGAGTGTCCAATTCTGGATATAGATTTTGCAGATTTACAAAACCCTGAGAAAGTTCGTGAGATCCAAAAATTTGCAGCCTTTGACGGATTTTCGGATTGGAATAAGTTAACTCTCGCTCCAACAACGGTCAAACAAGATCGTTCAAGTAAGGTTCAAGAAGACTTTTTAGCGGCGACTGGAAAAACACATTCTGATTACGAATTTGAACGGGTGAAGTAATGAATTACATTCCAAAGATTCTCAAGGAACTAGAGACTGAATCTATCGAGATCCTGCGTGAGACTGCGGCTGGATTTAAGAAGCCAGTTTTAATGTACTCAATTGGAAAAGATTCAACAGTTTTACTGCACCTGGCTCGAAAGGCTTTCTATCCATCACCAATTCCATTCCCACTGCTTCACATTGATAGCACTTGGCAGTTTAAGGAAATGATCACATTTAGAGATGAGATTGTTCGGGAGACTAATTCACAATTGATCGTGCACACTAATGAAGAAGGTGTTAGGGAAAACATAAATCCCTTTGATGCAGGCATCTCGG